>Ga0255338_1000698_pt1 | contig 88117 bp, 79 predicted proteins | sample MeOH1_35cm_T4_19_FD_203715 | JGI IMG/M metagenome (GOLD analysis project Ga0255338, IMG submission 203715) | Sandy soil microbial communities from University of British Columbia, Vancouver, Canada - MeOH1_35cm_T4_195 | ecosystem: Engineered > Artificial ecosystem > Sand microcosm > Unclassified ... | reverse complement strand
CCTTGCTGATGATGGTGCTCTTCGTGTTGCGGCCGATGTGGATCATCTTCGTGCCGGTGTCGGCCTGCTGCTTGTGGTTGGTGAGGGCCACGCTGTAGAACTCGCCGATGCTGTCGTCGCCCAGCAGCACGCAGCTGGGGTACTTCCAGGTGATGGCGCTGCCGGTCTCCACCTGAGTCCAGCTGATGTGCGAGCCCTTGCCCTTGCAGAGGCCGCGCTTGGTCACGAAGTTGAAGATGCCGCCCACGCCATTCTTGTCGCCGGCGTACCAGTTCTGCACGGTGCTGTACTTGATGGAGGCGTGATCCAGGGCCACCAGCTCCACCACGGCGGCGTGCAGCTGGTTGGTGTCGAACTGGGGCGCGGTGCAGCCCTCCAGGTAGCTCACGCTGGCGCCTTCCTCGGCCACGATGAGGGTGCGCTCGAACTGGCCCGACTCCTTGTTGTTGATGCGGAAGTAGGTGCTCAGGTCCATGGGGCAGGCCACGCCCTTGGGGATGAAGACGAAGCTGCCATCCGTGAACACCGCGCTGTTGAGGGCCGCGTAGAAGTTGTCGGAGGAGGGCACCACGCTGCCCAGGTACTGCTTCACCAGGTCCGGGTGGGACTTCACGGCCTCGCTGAAGCTGCAGAAGATGATGCCGACGGCGGCCAGCTTCTCCCGGTAGGTCGTCGTCACGCTCACGGAGTCGAAGACCACGTCCACGGCCACGCCCGCCAGGGCCTCCTGCTCGTGGATGGGCACGCCCAGCTTCTCGAAGGTGCGCCGCAGCTCGGGATCCACCTCATCCATGGAGGCGTACTGGGGCTTCTTGGGCTTGGGGGCGCTGTAGTAGACGATCTTCTGGAAGTCGGGCTTCGGGTAGTCGACCTTGGCCCACTCGGGCTCGACCATGGTCAGCCAGTGACGGTAGGCCTTGAGGCGGAAGGCCAGCAGCCACTCGGGTTCCCCCTTCTTGGCCGAGATGAACCGGATGACGTCTTCGCTGAGCCCGGGCGCGACGCTGTCCGCCTCGATGTCCGTCACGAAGCCGTACTTGTATTCCTGGCTGGTGACCACATTCAAGGTGGTGCTCATGCCCGCCTCCCGAGTGTTCCATTCTGGAATCTCGACTAAAATTGTCAACTTAATATGGCGTGGCCCCGGTCACGCTTCCGGGGGGGGCGTCCAGCTCCTTGAGCAGGCCCCGGATCTGGTTTTTCACGCCTTTGGCCTGGGAATCGTTGAGATCGCCGGACTCGGCGTCCAGGCCGGCCTTGAGCAGGGCCCGGGCCTCTTCCCGCTCGCCCAGGCCCGCCAGGGCGGCGCCCAGCTGGAAGTGGTTGATGAGGGTGGGCTCCTTCTCCAGCAGGGGGTCCAGCAGGTCGAGCACCTCCTGGTGCCGCTTGAGGGCCAGGAGGTACTGGCCCAGCAGGGTGCGGGCGCGGGGTTCCATGCCCGGCAGGGGATGGGCGTGGAGGCGGCGGACCTCGACCAGGTCCTGGTCCGTGATCTGGCCGTTCATGAGGCGGTAGGCCTGGCGCATGAGCGCGGCCTCCCAGGCGCCGGTACTCTTGGGATGGCGGGTGAGGAAGGCATCCAGGATCCGGGCGATCTCCGCCTCGCGCTTCTGGGCCATGAGGTGCTCCAGGGCCAGGCGCAGGGCCAGGAAGCAGAGGCGCGGGTGCCGGTCCGAGCAGGCGAAGTCCAGGGCTGGCTTCAGGGTCTTCTCCGGATTCCGGAGGAAGGCCAGCCGCAGGTCCAGCCACTCGGAGCGCTGGCTCTTGCCCTTGCGCCGGACCCGCTTGAGGAGGAGGGTGGCGGGCTCCAGCTGCTCCTCGTCCAGCAGGGTCTCGACCTCGTCCAGCAGGGTCTGGGTGCCGGTCTTGCCGTCCCGGGCCTCCCGCAGCTGCTGGTGGTCCTCGGCGTCCACCATGAGGAGGAGGTGCGGGTCGCCGGGGTTCTGCATGAGCAGTTCCTGGAGGATGGCGAAGGCCTTGGACCGGTCGCCCTGCTGGAGGTAGGCCTCGGCCAGGGACTCCCGCACGTGGAGGTCGCCGGGCAGGTAGGCGCTGGCCTCCTTGAGGATGGGCACCGCCAGGGCGCTTTCGCCCCGGGCCAGGTGGACCTGGCCCAGCAGCACTAGGGTCTCGCCATCCTTGCGGCGGGCCACGGCCTCCTGGGCCGCCTCCAGCGCGCCCTGGAGATCCTCCTCGTCCAGCAGCAGCTCTGCCAGCAGCATGCGGGGCTCGGGATCCTCGGGGCGCAGGTCCGAAGCCTGGTGCAGGGCCTCGATGGCCTGATCCGCCTGGTCCGGCAGCTCCTGGAGCAGCTTGGCGAGCAGCATCCAGGCCTCGAAGTGGCGCGGGCTCAGGCTCACGGCCTTGCGGACCAGGCCCTCGGCCTCCTCGAAGTTCTGGGCGGCCTCATGCAGGGAGGCGGCCGTGAAGATCAGCTCGTAGTTCTTGGGGTCCAGCGGCAGGGCCTGGCCCAGGCGCTGGGCGGCGCCCGGCAGGTCGGCGGCCTCCAGCAGGGCGGTGGTCTCCAGCAGGGCGCGCTTGAGCTGGGACATGGACTTGGGCCGGGCGATGGGCAGGATGCGGGCGCGGTAGCGGGTGAACAGCTCCCGGGCGCTGATGAGGTGCAGGTTCTCCTCCACCAGCTGCTCCCAGCGCTCGGAGAAGGCGTGGGCGTCCAGCTGGCGCTTCTGCTCCATCTCCTGCACCAGGGCCATGAGGCCGTTGCGGAGCATCACCTCGCTACGCTCCAGCTTGCCCAGCTGGTCGGAGACGGTCTCCAGGTAGGTCTCCACCCGGCGCAGGGTCTCCTCCAGCCCGGTGATGCGCTCCAGCAGGTGCTCTTCGAGGTCTTCGCCGCCTTCCGGCTCGTCCGGCTCGTCCTCCCAGGTCTGGTCCCCGGCCAGGATGAGGAGCCGCGTGCCGCACTTCACGCACGTCTCCCGGTCCCCGGGATTCCAGGAAAGGCAGTTCTGACAGTAGGAACCAGGCAGATCGTTGGCCATGGTTCCAGGATAGCTGGCCCTGGGGGGCTGAAGGTTTTATCCTGAGGCCCGCGAGGGCGGCCCATGAGTGACGAGCAGGAACGCCAGGACAAGCGGCAGGAGGCCATGGAGTGGGTGGGGAAGGCCTACCAGCTCCACATGAAGGGTGAGGTGGCCAAGGCCATCGGCCTCTACACCAAGTCCATCGAGATCTGCCCCACGGCCGAGGCCTACACCTTCCGCGGCTGGGCGCGCTCCTTCGAGAAGGACTACGCCTCCGCCATCGAGGACTGCCACCGGGCCATCGACCTGGACCCCGAGTTCGGCAATCCCTACAACGACATCGGCGCCTACTACGTGGAGCAGGGCGAGCCCGACGAGGCCATCCCCTGGCTGCGCATGGCCCTCAAGGCCCAGCGCTACGAAAGCTACTGCTACCCCCATTTCAACCTGGGCCGGGTGTACGAGGCCAAGGGGCAGCTGGACAAGGCCCTCGAGCACTTCCGGAAGTCCCTGGACGAGAACCCCCGCTACGCCCTCGCCGCCAAGGCCGTGGAGCGGATCAAGGACAGGCTGGCGCCGAAGGATCCGGAGACGATCGGCTGAGAACCGCCGCCGGATCAGGGGCGCAGGGCGGGGGAGGTCATGCGCTTGAGCCACCGAGGTTTTTGGCGAGCTTGACCTCGTACATGAGCGCGTCCCCTTCCGCCAGCAGCGCCTCGATGGAGGTGTGCCTCGCCGGGTCGAAGCTCACGATGCCGCAGGAAAAGGCGATGTCGTAGCCGCGGTCCACCTCGCGGTTATGGGCTTCGACGGCCTGCGCGAACTTCGCCATCACGCCCTCGGCCGACTCCCGGGAGGTGTGGGTGAGCAGCACGACGAATTCATCGCCTCCCAGCCGCGCGAAGAGGTCTGAATTCCTGAAGGACCGCTTCAGCAGGTCCGCGCAGACGGTCAGGGCGAAGTCGCCCTCCGCATGCCCGAAGGCATCGTTGATCGGTTTGAACTTGTCCAGATCGATGAAGGCCAGCGCCGCCGGGTCGCCCTGGCGGGCGCAGGTGTTGAGGCTGTGCTGGGCGAGCAGCATGAACCCCCGCCGGTTCAAGATCCTGGTGAGCTCGTCCAGGGTCGCCAGCTGAAAGGCCGCAAGCTCGGCCTCCACCATCGCGGCGAGATCCCTCAGCGTCTGCGCGTCATCCGGATCGAAGCTCCTCGGCTGCTGATCGATGATGCAGAGCGTCCCAAGCTTCTGGCCGTTGAAGGCGCGCAGAGGGCAACCCGCATAGAAGCGGATGTGGGGGGCGCCCAACACCAGGGGGTTGTCGGCAAAGCGGCCGTCCTGGGTAGCGTCGGGAATGACGAAGATGTCGTCCCCGAGGATCGCGTGGCCGCAGAACGAAATGCCGCGAGGCGTTTCCGCAGCGCCGAGGCCGTCGCAGGACTTGAACCACTGGCGGTTCTCATCGATGAGGCTCACCAGGGCGATGGGAACCCGGAATATCCGCTTCGCCATGCGGGTCAGGCGGTCGAAGCGCTCCTCGGCCGGGGTGTCCAGGACATCCAGGGCCCGGAGGGTCTGTAGCCGGTAGGCTTCGTCGTGGGGGATCTCAGGCGCCTTCATGGGGAATCCTCCACTCGGACGGTCGATGGGATGGCCAGGCGCCGGCCGGTTGGTCTGCGGTGGTCCGGCCTTCCGGGCTTCGACCATGATGCCGGATCCCGGGCTTGGCCGGCCCCTGTTCGCGAGAGGGCGATAGAGACCTCCTTCGCCGCCGGATCTATGCTGAACTGGAGGGGAGGTCCGCCATGAAGTTCACCATCGCCCACAGCCCCGATTCCGATGACGCCTACATGATGGCCCCCCTGGCCCTCGGGTGGCTGGACCCGGAGGAGTTCGAGATCACCTTCGTCCGCAAGGACATCGAGACCTTGAACGCCGAGGCCACCGAAAGCCGCTACGACGTCACGGCCATCAGCTTCGGCGCCTACCCGGAGCTGCTGGGCCGGTACGACCTGCTCACCGCCGGCTCCAGCATCCAGGAGGGAACGGGCCCCCTGGTGGTGAGCGGCAAGCCCCTGGAACCGGCGGCGCTGAAGGGGCTTACCATCGCCATTCCGGGCCGGCGCACCAGCGCCTACCTGGCCATGCGGATCTGGTGCAAGTCCCTGGGCTTCGAGCCCAAGGTCGAGCTGCTGCCCTTCGACCAGATCCTGCCCGCCGTGGCCGAGGGCCGCTTCCAGGCGGGCCTGCTCATCCACGAAAGCCAGCTCATGTACCACGACGCGGGCCTGCGCCTGGTGGTGGATCTGGGCGCCTGGTGGAAGCACGCCTACGACCTGCCTCTGCCCATGGGCGGCAACGCCATCCGCCGGGACCTGCCCAAGGAGGTGAAGCAGCGCTTCGCCGTCCTCATGCGGAAGAGCGTGGAGATGGCCCGCGCCCGGCACTGGGAGAGCGTGGACTACAGCCAGTCCTTCGGCCGCGGCATGGACCGCGAGATGATCGGCCGCTACGTGAACGCCTGGGTGAACGACTTCACCGTGGATCCCGGGCCCCGTGGCCGCGAGGCCGTGGAGAAGCTCCTGGGGCTCGAGCCCGTGTGGATCCAGGGATAGACCCTGGCACGCGGAGACCGGTGGGCGTAGCCTGGGGTCCCTTCCGGGAATCCCATGCCCAGCCACCGGGTTACCAGCCGCGTCGACGCCTCGTCCGAAACCGTGTGGGCGGTACTCTTGGACAAGATGGAGCACCCCCAGCGCTACATCGAGGACGCGCTGGACGCCGAGATCCTGGAGCGGGGCACCTCAGGGGTGGTGCGGCGGCTGGTGCTGCCCGGGGGCGTGGCTTTCCGGGAGCGTATCACCGCGGATTCCCGCAGGGGGACCGTCACCTTCACCTTGCTGGATCACCCGGTCTACGAAGGGATGGTGGTGAACCGGCTCCAGGTCTCGCCGGAGGGCGAGGTGGAACTGACCTTTGAACTCGATTGGACGATCCGTCCGGGTTGTGTGGATGATCGGGATCCCCAGGAGCCCTTGGCCCTCATCCGCAGCTCGGTGATGCACACCAAGCGGATCGCCGAGGCGCTCGAGAACGGCCGCTGAAGACACCTATTCCCGCATCGCCTCCAGTCGAATGGGCACCCGCATCGTCCGACCTTGGCGCTGGATGTCCAGCTGGGCGCTGCCACCCAGGGGCAGGGCCTCGATGGCGTCCAGCAGGGAGTCCCAGTCCTCGATGGCGCGGCCATTCACGGCCTGGATGAGGTCGCCTGGGAACACCCGGCGGCCCTCGGAGCCCACGCCCTGGAGGCCCGCCTGGGCGGCGGGACCGCCGCGGTAGACCTTCCCCACCATCACGCCCTTCTGGGGGCCGAAGGCCCGCTCCACCAGCCGCGGCGCCACGGGCTCGAAGCCCAGGTCCGCCCGCTCCAGCTTCCCCCGGGCGATGAGCTGGGGCACCACTCGGTTCACGGTGTCCACGGGCACGGCGAACCCGATGCCCGCGCTGGCGCCGCTGGGGCTCTGGATGGCCGTGTTCACGCCCACGAGCCGTCCGGCGCTGTCCAGCAGCGGCCCGCCGCTGTTGCCGGGGTTGATGGCCGCGTCGGTCTGGATGACGCCGGAGATGCGCCGCCGGGTGACGCTCTGGATCTCCCGGCCCAGGGCGGACACCACACCGGTGGTCAGGGTCTGGTCCAGCCCGAAGGGGTTGCCGATGGCCAGCACGGCCTGGCCCACCTGCAGGTCCGCGCTGGTGCCCAGGGGGATGGGCCGCAGCTTGGGCGGGGTCTTCGTCAGCACGAGCACGGCCAGGTCCTTGTCCGGAGCCCCGCCCACGTAGGCGGCCTCATGGCGGCTGCCATCCGCCAGGGTGATGAAGGCGTGGGTGGCACCCTGGATCACATGGAAGTTCGTCACCACGTGGCCCTGGGCGTCCCAGATGAAGCCCGTGCCGGAACCCGCCGGGACCTCCACCACGTCCAGCCCGAAGAAGTCCCGGGCGCGCTCCTCGGTGGTGGTGATGTAGACCACGCTGGGTGCTGTCTCCTTGAATCGCTGGGCCTGGATCCGCTCCCATTCGTAGAGGGGTCCCCGGGTCTCCACGGAACGGGGTTTCGCCAGGCTGGGGGTGAGGGCATGGCCACACCAGCCGGCCAGCAGGCCCGCGGACAACAGGCCGAGGATGAGGACGCTCCGACGCATGGGACCTCCAGGGCGGGACTCAATCTATCCGCTTCCGTGGGCAGGTCAACCCCTTGCAATCGAGTGTTTATGATTTTCATTGAATTCCGGCTTGACACATGACTCATAGACACTAAGATTTTATTCGGAAACGTCATCATGGCCTGTGTCTCAGGCGCATGATTGCACGGGACCCCCATTCACAAGGAGGAACTCATGACCATCCTTCGCACCCGCAACCCCCAGGCCCTGCCGGCCACGGCCGCCAGCCTGGAGCCCTTCCGCCTCATGCGCGACTTCATGCGATGGGATCCGCTCCGGGACTACGATCTGGCCACCCCTGCGGCCGCCTTCATGCCCAGCTTCGACGTGAAGGAAACCCCGGACGCCTACCAGTTCCGGGCCGATCTGCCCGGCATCCTCGAGGCTGACCTGGAGATCAGCCTGGAAGGCACCCGCCTCACCGTCGCCGGCAAGCGCGAGGAGGAGGCCCTGAAGGACGGCGAGCGCATCCACCTGTCGGAGCGCAGCCACGGCCAGTTCAGCCGCACCTTCACCCTCCCGGAGGACGTGGAGGGCGAGAAGGTGGTGGCCGAGCTCCGCAACGGCGTCCTCACCCTCATGGTGCCCAAGCGCCCCGAGGTCCGGCCGCGCAAGATCAGCGTCCACCTCGGTTGATGCCGTCCGGGGGTTCCACGCTGGCGCGCACACCCCCGGGCCCCCACGCTCTGGTCCGGCGAAGCCGGATCAGAGCTTTTTGTCTTCGACACGAAAAGGCCCCGGTCTCCGGGGCCTTTTCGCATCAATTGTAGAAGAACTGCGGTGGACCGAAGGTGCCCGGTGTGGTGGCGCTGTTGAAGCGCACCACGATGTCGCCGTCCGCCAGCACCAGGTCCGGGCGGCCGTCCCCGTCCATGTCGCCGATGGCCACGCCCATGGGGCCCCAGACACCCCGGTAGGTCGTAGGCGTCAGCAGGGCGCCGGCCGTGGCGGGATCCTGGAGGAACACGGTCACGCTGCCCGGGTCGCCGGGTAGGCCCGCATCGGCCACGGCCACGTCCAGCTTGCCATCGCCGTTCAGGTCGCCCACGGCCAGGGCGGCGGAGCGATAGCCGGTGGTGTAGTGGACCGGCGGCAGGAAGGTGCCTGCGGTGGCCCCCTGGATCAGCACGCTCAGGCCCTGGGTGCCGGGGCTGAGGGTGGCGCCGTAGTTGGCGGTGAGCAGGTCCAGCTTGCCGTCCCCGTTGAGGTCCGCGGCCTTGATGGCCACGGGCTGGACGCCGGTGGGGTAGTCCACGGCGCTCTGGGCGATGAGGGTCGGGGAGAACAGGATCTGGCGCAGGACGGAGACAGTGTTCGCGGTCGTGGCCACGGCGATGTCCAGCGTGCCGTCACCGTCCAGATCCGCCACGGTGACGGCCTGGGGATCGCCGCCCACGGGGAAGGTGAAGGTGCCCACGAAGTTGCCCGTGGTGGCCCCCTGGAGGAAGACCATGACGTTGTTGGCGCCGCTGGCGGCCACCACGATGTCCGCCTTCCCGTCGCCGTTCACGTCGCCCACGGCCACGTCCAGCGGGGTGCGGCCAGGGGTGACCAGCACGAGGGCGGGCAGGAAGAACCCAGGGCGGGCCGGATCGGCCATCCGCACGCTCACGGTCTGGTCCTGGGCATTGGCCACGACAAGGTCAGGCCGGCCATCTCCGTTCACGTCCGCCACCACCAGGTTGGCGGGTTCGGTTCCCACACCGAAGCGGGTGGGCATGGCGAAGGCGCCCGCAGGCCCCTGGAGGCGCGTGGAGACATAGCCCTGGGTGGCCACGCCACCGAAGTCCGTGGAGACCAGGCCCAGGATGTCCGGCTGGCCGTTGCCGTCGATGTCCGCCACGGCGATGGCGTTCACCAGGTAGCCGGAGGTGGGGCCGTCGTGGTAGTCCGATCCCGAGCAGCCCAGCAGGGCCAGGAGACCAATGGATCCGAGGAGGAGGGAGGTGCGTGGGCGCATGGCTGCTCCGTGAACCTGTGGAAACAAGGATGTGCTGTTGGACCGGGACCTGCAAGAAGGCAGGAAGTTGGACCCGGCAAGGGGCTCCCGGGTTGAGGCGCGATCAGACCGATTCGACGCTCACCTTCCAGCTGACCAGCTCCCGGGGCAGGAGGGCCGGCCAGTAGGCCACGATCTCCTGGGCTTTGGGCCGTCCCCCCGCGAAGCCGGTGACACCGGCGGGGCCCGCGGTGACCAGGGGGGCGATCTCCCGCCCGAAACGCTCCACTTTTTTCCGATCGGAGTCCTTCACGCTCAAGCGCAGGACGATCTCGGCGGGGTCTTCGGGGGCGGGCGCGATGCCCGCATGGACCGTGCTGGCGCCCAGGAACTCGGCGTCCGTGTGCTCGTATTCGAAGCCCGCGGCCTGCAGGCGCTTCCAGACGATGTCCGCGCAGAGTCGGGCCTTCTCCAGAGCCCGGGGGCCGCAGAGGGTCAGCTGGCCCGTGGCCTTGTAGCCCCGGAGGTAGGCGCCGCTCACCTTGAGGAAGGGGGTGCGGGGCTTGCCCGCGATGCCGAAGACACGCACCCGGTCCGGTCCGGCCTGTTCGAGGCGGATGCTGGTGAAGTCGGCGACCACATCCGGGGTGATGTAGTTGTGGGGATCGCCCATCTCGTAGACCAGCTGCTCGCTGACGGTGTCCACGGTGACCATGCCGCCGGTGCCCGCGTGCTTGGTGATGACGAAGGTGCCGTCCTCGGCGACTTCGGCGATGGGATAGCCCACGTTCCAGAGGTCGGGCACTTCCCACCAGCGGGTGAAGTTGCCGCCGGTGCTTTGCGCGCCGCACTCCAGGATGTGGCCGGCGACGGTGCCCGCGGCGAGCCGGTTCCAGTCGTCCGCGGCCCACTTGAACTCGTGGATGAGGGGCGCCAGGGTGAGACCGGGATCCGTGCAGCGGCCCGTCAGCACAATGTCGGCGCCGGTATCGAGGGCCTCCACCATGGCCTGGGTCTGCAGGTAGACGTTGGCGCTGAGGATCTCCCGGGGCGCGTCGAAGAGGCCCTCGCCCGTGTCCATGTTGGCCAGCTTCAGCCCCTGGGCCTGGAACTCGGGAAGCCGCGCCAGCACATCGTCGCCGGTCACCGTGGCGATCTTGAGGCCCGTGACGCCCAGCTTCTTGGCGACTTCCAGCACCGCGGCGCGGCAGGCCTCGGGGTTCACGCCCCCGGCGTTCGCCACCACCCGGATGTTCTTGGCCTTGAGCTGCGGCAGCACCCGCTTCATGAGGTCCACGAAGTCGGTGGCGTAGCCCAGCTGCGGGTCCTTCCGCCGCTGCTTCTGCATGATGGAGAGGGTCACTTCCGCCAGGTAGTCCAGCGTCAGGTAGTCGATGCCGCCAGCCTCCACCAGCCGCACGGGGGCGTCGATGCTATCGCCCCAGAAACCCTGCCCGTTGGCAATGCGCACAACCTTCGACATATTCAGCTCCGATCGAGACGGATGACCAGTCTAGCGGAGGAGCGGTCACTCGTACCGGAGCGCCTCGATGGGGTCCAGCTTGCTGGCCTTGGCGGCGGGGTAGAGGCCGAAGCCCAGGCCGACCGCGGCGGGGACGAGGAAGGCCGAGGCCACGGTCCAGGGGGGCACATGGCCCACCTGCTTGAGCAGCACCTGGCTGAGGATGCCGCCCAGCGAGAGGCCGAGCCCGAGGCCGATGAGCCCGCCCACGAGGCAGAGCAGGGTGGCCTCGATGAGGAACTGGATGAGGATGGTGCGCCGGCGGGCGCCGAGGGCCTTGCGGATGCCGATCTCGCGGGTGCGCTCGGTGACGCTCACCAGCATGATGTTCATGACGCCGATGCCGCCCACCAGCAGGCTGATGGAGACCATGCCCCCCGCCGCCAGCATGAGGCTGCCGGTGAGCTTCTCGACCATCTCCACCTGCTTCTGGTTGGTGGACAGATCGAAGTTGTCCACGTCATCGCCCCGGAGGCCCCGAGCCCGGCGCAGGCTGGTCCGGAGCAGCTCTTCGGCCTCGGCCATCTTGAGGGAGGGATCGACCTGCAACCGGTAGCTGATGTTGTTCCACATCCACGGCTGCATGAATTCCTTGAAGCTGCCGAAGGGAATGAACACTTCGTTGTCCGTCCCCCACATGGCCTCATCATCCTGCGAGGCCTGGAAGGGGATGTCCCCCTGCTTCTTGAGGATGCCGATGACTTCGGCGGTCTGGCCGTTGATGGTGAACGTCCTCCCCACCGCGTGCTCCAGGCCCATCTCTTCGGCGATCTTGGCGCCGAGCACCACCACCGGGGCGCGGGTGCTGCGGTCCGTGGGGGTGAAGGGGCGTCCCTCCGCGAGCTTGAGGTTGGCGAGGTCCAATCCGTTCTCGCCGATGGCGTGCAGCAGCACGCGGCGGCTCACGTCGCCCGCCTTGGCCACGTTGCGGCCCCAGATCATGACGTCGGGGGACACCTCCCGGATCTGCGGCACCATCGTGCGGAGGTCGCGGATGGTCTCCGCATCCAGCGGCTGGCGCTTGACCTTCTTGCCGGCGCGCCAGTCCTTGTTGGACATGCCCGGACTCAGGAAAAACGTGAGGCTGCCCTCCTGGTTCACGTCGGCCATGATGCGGGCCTCGAGACTCTTGGTGAGGTTCACCACGGTGATGACGGAAGCCACGCCGATGATGATGCCCAGGGTCGTGAGCACCGAGCGCAGGCGGTGGGACCAGATGCTCTGGAGGGCCGCGTGGAGCTGTTCCTGGGCCCGGAAGCGCCAGGCGGTCACTTGGCCGCTCCGGCCTTGGCCAGCTTCACCTTCTGGCCGGCCGCCAGCCCGTTCAGGCTCTTGGCCGGACCGGTGATGAGGGTCTCGCCTTCCTGGAGCCCCTCCAGAACTTCGGCCGCGCGGCGGGTGGAGGCGCCGAGGCGGATCGTGCGTTCCTCGGCGATTCCGTCCTTCACCAGGAAGACCGTGGTCCGGGTGCGCGGCATGAGGCCCAGCCCTCCGGACCGGTCCTCCCGTTCCATCACGGCCTGCAGGGGCACCGCGAGGGCGTTCTTGATCTCATTGGCCAGCACCGCCACGCGGGCGCTCATGCCGGGACGGAGGCGGTCCAGGTCCGCGCGGCTGCCCTGCAGGACGACCCGCACCTTGTAGTTCTGGGCCTCCTGGTTGCTGCCGCCGAAGAGGTTCTGGTTCTGGCCGCGATCGGAGCTGCTGGCCACGTTGAACACCTTGGCCTGGAAGACGATCCCAGGCAGGGCGTCCACCTGCACTTCCGCCGGTTGGCCGAGCTGCAGCTTGGAGACTTCCAGCTCGCCCACCTTCGCCTCGGCGAGGATCTCGCCCAGGTCCGAGATCACCATGAGCACGGCCCCGGCGATGGAGGTCTGGCCCGCGATGGCCATCTCCCCCTTCTCGGCCTTGAGGCCCGTCACGCGGCCGGCCATGGGAGCGCGCAGCACCGTCTTGTCCAGGGCATCCCTCGAGAGGGCCACCTGGGCTTCGGCCTGCTGCACGGCCACCCTGGCCCGCTGGAGCGCGATGTCGGCGTTGTCGCGGGCGAGCCTGGCGTCCTGGTACTGATCCAGGGAAAGCAGGTCCTGCTTGAAGAGGGCCTCCTGGCGCTGGAAGCTGCCCTGCTGCTTTCGGTAGACCGCCTCGGCATTCTCCCGATCCTGGTGGGCCATGCGCAGGCTCAGGTCAGCGCGGTTCAGATCCTGTTTGAAGCGCTCCTGGTCCAGCGTCACGAGGAGGTCGCCGGCCTTCACCGTCTGGCCGTCCTTCACATGGATCTGCTTGATCTCCCCCGTGACGGTCGTGCCGACATTCACCTTCGACAGGGCCTGGATCTCCCCGTTCGCCGTGACGCTCTCCTTCACGTCCTGCCGGCGGACCGTCTCCACCGTGAAGGCCAGGTCGGCCACCGAGGGCCCTGCATAGGCCTTCCAGGCGATGACTCCTCCCACGAGGAGGGCGGCGCCACCGAGGTACAACCATTTTCTGCGCGTCATGGGCTCTTCCTGAAACAGGCGTCAAGCGGTGAAGTCTCGCTGGATGGGCGGGTCCGTCCATTTTAAGACTTTTGCATCGCCTATGTCGGGGAAAACGCGTCGTTGCCGGCCGCTACTCGTAGCGGAGCGCTTCGATCGGATCCAGCTTGCTGGCCTTGGCGGCGGGGTAGAGGCCGAAGATGAGGCCGATGGCGGCGGGGACGGCGAGGGCGCTGACGAGGGCCCAGAGGGGCACGGCGCCCATGGTGCCCAGCAGGGCCTTGCCGATGGCCGCGCCCAGGACGAACCCGAGGCCCACGCCGATGGCGCCCCCCATGATGCAGAGGAAGGCGGCCTCGATGAGGAACTGGAGCATGATGTCGTGGCGCTTGGCGCCCACGGCCTTGCGCACGCCGATCTCGCGGGTGCGCTCGGTGACGCTCACCAGCATGATGTTCATGATGCCGATGCCGCCCACCAGCAGGGCGATGGAGACCATGCCTCCGGCCACGGCGGTGATGGTGCCCGTGATGCCGCTGATGATGCCGGTGATCTGCTTGGGGCTGAAGACCTTGAAGCCGCTGGGCTCGGTGCCGCGCAGGCCCTTGATGCGGCGCAGGGACTCCTCCACCAGCTCGGCACCGTCGTCGGCGGAGAGGCGGGGATCCACGCGGGCCTGGAAGAAGAGCTGCCGCCGCTGGGCCTCGGTGAGCTGGGCCATGCCGGTGGTGAGGGGGATGAGGATGTTCTGGTCCGGGTCGTTGCCCAGCTGCGCGCCCTGCTCCTCCAGCACGCCGATGATCTCCAGGCTGAGCGTGGGCGTGCTGATGATCTTGCCCAGGGGGTTGCCCTTGAGCCCCAGCTTCTCGATGACGCGGGGGCCGATGATGGCCACCTTGTTGCCCAGGCGCAGGTCCGAGGGCACGAAGTTCCGGCCGCCCACCAGGGCGATGCTGTTCAGCTCCAGGTAGGTCTCGTCCGTCATGATCAGGTTGACGTTGGCGCTACGGCCCTCGGCCTTCACCTCGGTGCCGTTGAAGAAGAGGGGCGTCACCTGGGTGATCTGCGGCACGGACCGGGCCAGCCGCCGCATCTCGTCCAGGGTCATGTCCTTGTTCTTGATCTTCGTGTACTCGGCGAAGGGCATGTCCATGGGGAAGACGGGGCGGATGAAGATGGTCTGGCTGCCGGCCCGCTCCACCTGCTTCAGCACGCTGGTCTTGAGACCCTGGACGAGGCTCACGACCACGATCACCGCGGCGACGCCGATGATGATGCCCAGCGTCGTGAGCGCCGAGCGCATCTTGTTGGCCTTGAGGGCCCGGATGGCGGCGGAGAGAGGTTCGCGAACGTCCATTACTTCTTCGTGTCCTTGGTCTTCGCCAGCTCGCTGTCGGACCTGGCCCGCAGGCTCACGGAGGCCTTCGTCTTCAGCTCCTTCAGCTTCCGGATGGGGCCCGTGAGCACCTTGTCGCCCTCGGCCAGGCCCTCCTTCAGCTCGAAGAACTGGGTGTTCGCGATGCCCACCTGCACGGTGCGCTCCTCGGCCTTCCCGTTCCTGAACACCATGACGATGTTCCGGGAGGCCGGCGCCAGGAGGCCCTGCTTCTGGGCGTCCTCCAGGCTGCCCTCGCGCTCGAGCACGGCCTGGAGGGGCACCCGCAGCACGCCCTTGACCTCGTGGGTGAGGATGACGGCGCGGGCGCTCATGCCGGGCCGCAGGTTGTCCAGGTCCGCGCGCTGCCCGGCGAGCACCACCTTCACCTTGTAGAGGTTGGCGTCGGTGCCGACCTTCTCGGTACCCGTGGCCACCTCGATGACCGAGCCCTGGAAGACCTTGCCGGGCAGGGACTCCACGGTCACCTGGGCGGTCTGGCCCACCTTGGTGCGCACCACTTCGCTTTCGTTGACCTTGATCTCCGCCTGCATCTCGCTCATGTCGGAGATGATCATGAGCGTGGCGCCCGGCAGGTTGCTCATGCCGGGGATGGCGGTCTCGCCCTTCTCGGCCTTCAGGCTCGTGACCCGGCCCGTGATGGGCGCGCGCAGCGTGGCCTTGGACAGGCCGTCCCGCATGGCCTTCAGGTTGGCCTCGCTCTGGGCCACGGCGGCCCGCGCACTGCTGTAGGACAGCACCGCGCTCTCCTTGACGAGCTTCTGCTGGCGGAAGTCCTCATCGGACATGAGGCCCTGCTGGCGGAGCGATTCGTACCGGGGGAAGCTGTCCACGGAACGCTTCATGGCGGCCTCCAGGCGGGAGGCGTCCTGCCGGGCCGCGTCGAGGGCGCCCTGAGCCTGGGCCTGGGCCTGCTTGAGCCGCTCCTGGTCGATGGTGACGAGCAGGTCGCCGGCCTTCACATCCTGGCCGTCCTTCACGTGGATGGCCTTGATCTCGCCGGCCACGGAGGTGCCGATGTTGATCTGGGTCTTGGCGCGGATCTCCCCGCTGGCGCTGATGGTCTCGCGGATGTCGCCGCGGCCGACCGTGTCCCAGGAGAAGGCGCTGTCCTCGTCCCGGGCGCCGCCGAAGGCGATGCCCAGGATGATCAGGACGACGAGGGCGGCGGCGCCGCCGAGGAGGAGCTTGGTGTTCCGGGACGCCATCTAGCTGGCCCTGAGGAGGCTGAAGCCGAGGCCGAGGAGCAGGGGCAGCAGCGCGCAGATCAGGGCCCCGGCGGTCTTCATGCGGACCAGATGCCGGAGGGCCAGGAAGGCCAGGGCGGCTTCAGCCAGGCGGAAGAGCTCCACGCTGAAGAAGAAGGCCTGGAGCCGCAGGCTCTCCGGATGGAGGAAGTAGCCCAAGGAGGTGGGTGCGATCCGGTCGGGCGTGAGGCCCCCGATGGGCCGCATCAGGCAGATCACGGCGATCAGGAGCAGGAGGGGCAGCTTCACCAGGCCCGGCACCACGGCGGCGCTGAAGGCCTGGAGGTAGCTGGGGGCCTCGCCCTCGGGCAGGGCCTTGCCCACCAGCCAGTAGAAGAGGCCCAGCACGGCCAGCACGGCAGGGGTCCCGAACAGGGAGCCCAGGATGCCGAAGGGCATGATGAACTTCTTCTGCACCTCGATGATCGTGTCGATCTGCGCGGACTGGATCTGGGGGTTCCGCTCCAGGATGGGCCGCAGCATCTCGTCGATGTCCACCTTCAGGCCCCAGATCACCGCGACCACCAGGCTCGCGACGATGATGGCGCCCAGGGCCCAGGCCCAGCTGGGCGCCTTGTTCAGGCGCTGGAAGAGCTCCACGGGGGCCGTGAACACGCCGGCGATCTGATCCATCAGTCCCGGCGGTTGGGGGCGCGGTGTCTCGGGCTGCTGGCCATACAGGGAGGCGGGCTGCTCAGTCATGGGAGGCTCCAAAGGTATGACGGCATGGAGGGATAGATGATGGCATGGTCCCACCTCTTCTTATGATGGTGGGGATTCCTGTTCGTCCCGGTGGTTCCGTCCTCCCGGGTCTGACACTTCGTCAAGGCCTTTCCGGGAATCCTGGCAGGCCCACCGCCCGGGCCTAGAATGATCCTTTCCCTGTCGAGCCACCCCATTCCGGAGAATCCATGGCCACCCTCGCCGCCAAGTCCGAAGCCCTGATCGCGCAGGAAAACCAGTACGGCGCCCACAACTACCACCCCCTCGATGTGGTCTGCACCAAGGGCGAGGGCGTCTTCCTCACCGATGTGGACGGCAAGAAGTACATGGACTTCCTGGCCGCCTACTCCGCCGTGAACCAGGGCCACAACCACCCGAAGATCGGCGAGGCCATGATCGCCCAGATCAAGACCCTGGCCCTCACCAGCCGCGCCTTCCGCAACGACCAGTTCCCGCCCCTCCTCGAGAAGCTCTGCAAGCTCACGGGCTTCCAGAAGGCCCTGATGATGAACAGCGGCGCTGAAGCTGTTGAAACTGCATTGAAGGCCATGCGCAAGTGGGGCTACGACAAGAAGGGCATCGAGTACGGCAAGGCCGAGATCATCGTGGCCGACGGCAACTTCCACGGCCGCACCACCACCATCGTGGGCTTCAGCACCGATCCCGACAGCACCAGCCGCTTCGGCCCCTTCACCCCCGGCTTCGTCATCGTGCCCTACGGCGACCTTGAGGCGGTGAAGAAGGCCGTCAACAAGAACACCTGCGCCATCTTCATGGAGCCCATCCAGGGCGAGGGCGGCGTCATCATCCCGCCCAAGGGCTTCCTCAAGGGCCTGCGTGAGGTCGCGGACCAGAACAACCTCCTGCTGGTGCTGGACGAGATCCAGTCGGGCCTGGGCCGCACGGGCAAGCTCTTCGCCTTCGAGCACGAGGGCATCCGCCCCGACGGCGTCACCATCGGCAAGGCCCTCAGCGGCGGCTACTACCCCGTGAGCGCCTTTCTGGCCAATGACGAGGTGATGGACGTCTTCACTCCCGGCATCCACGGCAGCACCTACGGCGGCAACCCCCTGGGCTGCGCCGTGGCCAGCGCCGCCCTGGACGTGCTGGTGGACGAGAAGCTGGTGGAGAAGGCCGCCGAGCTGGGCAAGCACCTGGAGGCCCGCCTCAAGGGCATGAAGACCGACAAGCTCAAGGAGGTCCGCGTCATCGGCCTCTGGGCCGGCGTGCAGCTCAAGCCCGAGGCCGGCGGCGCCCGCAAGTACTGCTACGCCCTCAAGGACCGCGGCATGCTCTGCAAGGACACCCACGTGGACACCATCCGCCTGGCGCCCCCCCTCGTCATCACCAAGGAGCAGATCGACTGGGCCGTGGACCAGCTGGAGGCGGTGCTGACGTAGGCTTGGGCCTGCGCCGTTGATCAGATGGTTGAAGCGTCAGATGATCGGATTCTCTCCGGCCATCCGGCTACTCTGACCATCTGATGCTCTGAAACCGGAGGTGTCATGCCAGGCCGCGTCGAATCGATCCACATCACTCCTTCCGCCGAGGCCACCATGTGCGCCATGGCCGAGGTCACCGCGATCGCGGGCGTGGGTCTGGAGGGCGATCGCTACGCCACCCGCACGGGTACCTTCTCGGCGAAACCCAAGCCTGGCCGCCAGATCACGCTCATCGAGGCCGAGGCCATCGAGGCCCTGGAGCGAGAGCTGGGTTTGACGCTGGCGCCCGGCGAAACCCGCCGCAACCTGGTCACCCGCGGCGTGGCGTTGAACCACCTGGTGGGCCGCGACTTCACCGTGGGCGAGGTGCGCCTGCGTGGCCACGAGCTCTGCGAACCCCGCGCCAGTCTGGCCCGGATGACCGCCAAGCCCCAGATACTGCCCGGGCTCACCCACCGCGGTGGTTTGAGGGCCGAGATCCTGGAGGGTGGGGCGATCCGGGTGGGGGATCCGGTCGATGGCACCGTGGCGGGCTGATCGCCACCGCCTGGCCGTTTGGACCCGGCCACTCAGGTCTTGTTGCTTTTCTCCGGGTAGAGCCGCTCGAACTCCGGGTCGTCGTGGAGGATGGCGAGGTCGGGGTCGCCCCGGACCCAGTCCGTATCGCGGAACCCGGCGCGCCAGGCCTTCGAGAGCGCGTCGATCGCATCGCTTCTCTGGTTGAGGCTGCAGAAGGTGCAGGCCGCGTTATAGAGGATGATCGATTCGTTCGGACGCAGGGTCATGGCCATGGTGGCTTCCCGCTTCGAGTCCTCGATGCGCCCCACTTCGGCGTAATAGGACGCGAGGAGGCTGCGGGCCCGCGCATCCTCGGGGACTTCGCGGATGTGGGCCTCCAGGGCCTGGATCGCCCGCAGGACGATGTTCCGTTTCGACTCCTTCTTGGCCAGGGCGCCGAGCGAATTCAGGATCGGCACGTAGACGTTGTAGTCGGTGCCGCTGGCCTCGATGGCCTCCTCCGCGAGGGTGGCGACCTCCTGGTGCTGGCCGAAGGCGAAGAGGCAGCGCAGGAGCAGATAGAAGGCTCCCTCGCAGTCGCGCTTCCGCGTGATCACGGAGCGCAGGATGCGGGCCGCGTCCAGGTACTCGCCGCGCGAGTAGAGGATCCAGGCCTGGGCCACCATGACCTCCGGCACATCGGGGCGCAGCGCCACGGCCTTTTCCGAGGCCGCCCGGGCGCGGTCGATCCAGGCCGGTTCCCGGTCGTAGTGGCAGAAGAAGTAGGCGCACACGTTGGCGATGGCTGCGTGGGCAAGCGCGAAATCGGGATCCTGGCCCACGGCGTCGTTGAACATCTGCAGCGCGAACTCGAGATCCTGCCGGGTGAGGCGGCGCGCGTAGCTCCGGCCGCGCAGGTAGTGGTCGTAGGCCGGCAGGCTCTCGGTGGGCTTCGCCGCTAGGGCCTCCTTCTCCTGGGCGGTGAGCTTGATGCGGAGCGCCTCGGCGATCTTCCGGGCGATCTCGTCCTGCACTTCGAACACGTCCTGCATCTCGCGGTCGAAGCGCTCCGACCAGAGCGGGAAGTCGGTCTGGGTGTCGACGAGCTGCGCGGTGATCCGCAGCCGGTTGCCGGACCGGCGCACGCTGCCCGTAAGGACGTAGGTCGCCCGGAGCTGCTGGCCGATCTGCCCCGGCGTCACCGGCTTGTCGCGGTAGGCGAGCACCGTCGGACGGGAGAAGACATGCATGCCCTGGATCTTCGAGAGTTCGGTGATGATGTCCTCGGTGACCCCGTCCCGGAAGTATTCGTCCTCCTTCACCCCGGAGAGGTTCTCGAAGTAGAGGACCGCGACGGAACGCACGGCCGGCTGCTCGGACTTGCCTTTCGAGTCGGACAGCTCGGCCTCGCGCCGCTGGCCTGAATCGAAATCCCGCCTCAGGCGAAGCAGGTCGGTCTTCAGTTCGGTCGCGGTCTGGCAGCGGAGGCTGCGGTCCTTCTCGAGCGCCTTTTCGAGGATCTGGCCCAGGGCGCTTGGCATCGCCGGGTTCACTTCGGTCAGTGGACGCGGGTCCCGGTTGAGGATGGCGTCGAATATCACCGCCTGGGTATCCCCCTGGAACGGCAGCAGGCCGGTGGCCATCTGGTAGAGCACCGAACCCAGGGAGAACAGGTCGGTGCGGGCGTCCGTCGGCAGCCCTCGCGCCTGCTCCGGTGACATGTAATGCACGGTCCCGAGCACCATCCCGGCGACGGTGAGGTCGCCGCGATCCAGCGAGGTCTCGAGGCGGGAGTCGGGGTTGTCCGCCATGGCAGAGATCTTCGCCAGTCCGAAGTCGAGGATCTTGATCTGCCCCCGGGAGTTGAGGATGAGGTTCGCGGGTTTCAGGTCGCGATGGACGATCCCCTTTGCATGCGCCGATTCAAGGGCATCGGCGATCTGGATGCCGAGATCGAGGATCTCGGGGAGGTCCAGGGCCTGGTGGCCGATCCGCTTGGCAAGGGTCTGGCCCTCCAACAGCTCCATGACGATGAGGTGCTGCCCATCGTGCTGCTCGATCGAGTGCACGGTGCAGATGCCGGGATGGTTCAGGGCCGAGGCCGCGCGGGCTTCGCGCTGGAAGCGTTCCAATACCGACGGGTCGCGCTGCAGTTCCTCGGATAGGACCTTCACCGCCACATGGCGGCCGAGCTGGGTGTCCTCCGCTTCGTAGACGAGGCCCATCCCCCCGGAACCCAGCAGGCGGGTAATCCGGTAGTGCGAGACCGATTTCCCGACCAGTGCGTCCGACGCCATCCTGGCTACCTCGACACTTCACGGTGTTACCTGTCTCTACATACGCTCCGTAGTACCCAAGGTCAAGGGGCTGTCAGGACCTTGATGTTCCTTTTCAAAAACAGGTTATGAAATTTGATATGGCCTTGTTTTTCTTGATGCAGAAACGATTTCTTCATTCGGAGGCAGTCTGGAGTTGTGACTGATGGCGCTGTGGTGGTCCCGGGCCGGGAGTAGCCTGGGGGCAGATCTCCGTACACCATCACCACGACCTGCCTTCCGGGAGGATGTCCATGGGCCGCAGTCCCTTCGCCACGGGTCTAGACAAGAACCAGGCCAACCATGTCCAGCTGTCGCCGCTCACCTTCATGGAGCGCGCCGCCATGGTCTTCCCGCGCAAGAAGGCCATCGTCCACGGCGACCGGACCATCACCTGGGGCGAGACCTACGCCCGCTGCCGGCGCCTGGCCTCGGCCCTGGTCCGCCGCGGCGTGCAGCCCGGCGACACCGTGGCGGCCATGCTGCCGAATGTGCCAGCCATGTTCGAGGCCCACTTCGGCGTGCCCATGTCCGGAGCCGTGCTGAATACCCTCAACACTCGCCTGGACGCGGAATCCATCGCCTTCATGCTCAAGCACGGCGAGGCGAAGGTGCTGCTGACGGACCGGGACTTCGCCCCGACCATCCGCCGCGCCCTGGAGCTGCTGGAGGGCCGGGAGATCCTGGTGGTGGACGTGGACGACCCCGCCGCCAAGGGCGACCTGCTGGGCTCCATCGAGTACGAGCAGTTCCTCCGGGAGGGCGATCCGGACTTCGCCTGGCAGCTGCCGGCGGACGAGTGGGACGCCATCTCCCTCAACTACACCTCGGGCACCACGGGCAACCCCAAGGGCGTGGTCTACCACCACCGGGGCGCCTACCTCAACGCCGTGGCCAATGTCCTCAGCTGGAACATGCCGCCGCACTCGGTCTACCTCTGGACCCTGCCCATGTTCCACTGCAACGGCTGGTGCTTCCCCTGGACCGTGGCCGCCCTCTCCGGCGTCAACGTCTGCCTGCGCCAGGTGGAGCCCAAGGCCATCTTCGACCTGATCCAGCGCCACGGCGTGACCCACTTCTGCGGCGCCCCCGTGGTCCTCGGCATGCTCATCAACTCTGCCCACCTCATCCCCGAGGGGCTGGGGCATCCGGTGTCCGCCGCCGTGGCCGGGGCCGCACCACCGGCCGCCATCATCGAGGGCATGGAGAAGCTGGGTGTCAGCATCACCCACGTCTACGGCCTCACGGAGACTTACGGGCCCGCCGGGGTCTGCGTGAAGCGCGAGGAGTGGAACGACCTGCCCCTCGGGGAGCGCGCCCGCCTGAACGGGCGCCAGGGCATTCCCTACCTCCTGCAGGAGGCCATGACGGTGATGGACCCGGCCACCATGGAGCCCGTGCCCGCCGACGGCGTGACCATGGGCGAGATCATGTTCCGCGGCAACATCGTCATGAAGGGCTACCTCAAGAACCCCACGGCCACGGCGGAGGCCTTCGCCGGCGGCTGGTTCCACACCGGGGACCTCGCAGTGTTGGAGCCCGACGGCTACGTGAAGATCAAGGACCGCAGCAAGGACATCATCATCTCGGGCGGCGAGAACATCTCATCCCTGGAGGTGGAGGACGTGCTCTACCGGCATCCCGACGTGCTGGTGGCCGCCATCGTGGCCAAGCCCGATCCCAAGTGGGGCGAGGTGCCCTGCGCCTTCGTCGAACTGAAGGACGGCGCCACGACGAAGGAGGAGGACATCATCGCCCACTGCCGGGCCCACCTGGCGCGCTTCAAGGTGCCGCCCATGGTGGTGTTCGGGCCCATCCCCAAGACCTCCACGGGCAAGATCCAGAAGTACGTTCTGCGCCAGCGCATGAAGTCCACGGACGCCCTGACCTGACCAACAGGTTCCGGCCCCGCCGCACACGGGGAAGTGTGCGGCGGGGCTGGAATGGGGCAGGGACTTCGTTCGCTCAGAAACTGAGGTTCTGGGTGGTGGTCGCCCCATGGGTGACGGCGAAGGTGGCGCTGTGTACCGACCGCGTGAGGGTGGTGGTCCCATCGGTGTTCAGGGTGCTCCGAAGGGCCTGCACCTGGTAGCTGCCCACGGGGATCGTGAGGAAGGCGTAGGTTTCAGAGGCCGTTCCGACCGCCGTGTTGGCGGAAGCCACCATCAGGTTCGCGGTCCCCGAAAGGCCCGTGGTCAGCGGCTGCAGGAGGTAGACCGTGTCGCTCTGCGTGGTGGCGGCGATGGGGCTCAGGGTTCCACCCACGCCTCCCACGCCCAGAGCCAATGTGAAGCTCAGGTTCGCGGTGGCGGTGGCCTGGCTGGTGGTCAGGATGATGGCCCCACTGGCCTGGGCACTGTAGACGGCGGTGCCGACCACGGGCTGGCTCACCACATAGAAGGTCTGGTTGATGGGCAGGAGGTTCAGGGTGTAGGTGCCCGTGGCGCTGGTGATGGCGGTGCGGAGGAGCGAGACGTCACCGGCGGCATCGATGGACTGGGCCATGACCTCGGCGCCAGCCAGCGGGAGGCCCGCAGGACCGGTCAGGGTTCCCGACACCGAGCCCGTGGCCACCTGCATGAAGCCGTGGACGACGGGGCGGAGGATGTAGCTGGCCGAGCCCGTTTCGACGACCTGGATGGAGTGGGCCCCATCGAAGTCGATCCAGACATCGGCGGTGGTGCCCGCCTGGACGGTGAAGGTCAGAGGGACTTTGATTCCACTCTGCATGCCCGAGGGCACCGTCAGGGGAACCGACGTCCCATCCGCCAGGATGAGGGTGTTTCCGCTGCCCAGGACGAGGCGCAGCATCTGGTAGGTGCCCACGCCGATGGTGTGGTTGGACGCCAGGGCCTCCACGACTCCGCCCTGCAAGGTCAGCAGATCTATGGTCTTGTTGGGGCTGGCCACGGTGATCCAGCCGCTGTCATCCGAGGTCCCGGACTGGTGGATCTGGACCGACTGGACGTTGAGGTTGATGGCCTTGTAGGCCGTGGTGGGGCCGTCCACAAGCGTCACCGAGACGGACCCGTTTGCCGGAGCCGAGCCGTGATCACGGCCTCCACAGCCGGTGAACAGCAGGGTCGCCGCCGCCAGGGTGGCCAGCACTGACGTGATGGGGGTGAAAAGACGCATGACATCCTCCTTCGAGGGTTCGGGGTGGATAGGGCGAAGGTCCCCGGCGATCGCAAGCCGCAGTGACCAGAAGTCCTGAGCCAGCCCAACTGCACTTTTCGAGCCCATTAATTAAGTGAAATTAATTTATCATTTACAATTGAATTACTCACCCTTGAGGGAAGGCTGCCCGATCGATTTGACGCGGCTAGGCCATCCCGCCCGTCATTTCGAAGGGGCGGGGTGGTCTCGATGCCTGAAGCGTCAGGGCTGGGCCCGGGCCGGGATCGCCGGTGTCCGGAACCGCGCCAGCAGCAGCCCCGCGCCCAGGGCGATGCCGAAGGTGGCGAGCCACACCGCCCGGGGACCCACCTTGGCGTAGGCGAGCACGCCCAGCCAGGGGCCCAGGGCCAGCGCTGCGGCGAAGCAGAGGGACAGCAGGCCCATGTATTCGCCGCGCCGGTCCGGTGGGGCCAGGGTGGCCACGGCGTCGCTCATGGCGGGGAAGAGGGTCATCTCGCCGAAGGTCCAGATGATGGTGGTGAGGATCAGTGTGGTGGGTCCTGTGGCCCAGGCCGTGAGGCCGAAGCCGAAGGCGAGGAACAGCGCTCCCAGAAGAAGCTGGCGGCCGTGGGGCCAGCGCGCCATGGCCAGATTGAGGGCCACTTCCAGCGCCACGATGAGCAGGGTGTTCACCGTGAACAGCAGGCCGTAGAAGCGGCTGCCCAGGCCCAGGTCGCGCACCACCCACAGCGGCAGCGTGCCCTCGATCTGGAAGAACACCATCAGCATGGGGATGAAGGGCAGCAGCAGGAAGGCCAGGCGGCGGTCCCGCCAAGGGCTCGCGCCCGGCGCGTGGCCATGGGGCACGATGGGCCGGGGCCGTGCCTTCAGCAGCAGGCCCAGCAGGACGGCGCCGGCCAGGGTGCTGAGGCCGTCGGTCCAGAACACCCAGGTGTAGCTGTGGTGGGCGATGATGCCGCCCAGGGCCGGACCCACGGCCATGCCGAGGTTCACGGAGAGGCGGTGCAGGGCGTAGACCGCCTTGCGCTGCTCCGGCGCGGCGAGGTCCGCCAGCAGGGCCATGGCGCTGGGCCAGAAGGCCTGGGTGAGGCCGGCCCAGAGGAAGATCAGGGCGAAGAGCACCGGTTTCGTGGTGGCGAAGGGGATGACCAGCAGCAGCGAACCGGAGGTCCACAGGCTGGCCTTCAGCACGTGGACGTGCCCCAGCCGGTCCGCCAGCCGGCCCGCGAAGGGGCCCGCCGCCAGGGCGCCGGCGCCATAGACCATCATCCCGAAGCCCGCCTCCTCCGGCGTCCAGCGGCGGCCCTGGGTGAGGTAGAGCACGAGGAAGGGCAGGGCCATGGTGCCCAGGCGGTTCACCAGGGTGCTGGCGCAGACCAGCCAGACTTCGCGGGGGAGGCCGCGGAGGCCTTTCCAGGGGTTCATGCCTGGCGGCCCGCCCGCGGGCGGTCGCTGCGGCACCACCCGCTCCAGCTGCCGACATAGAGGGCGGCGCCGTCGAGACCGGCGACCTCCAACGCGAGCAGGGTGTGGCAGGCGGTGACGCCGCTGCCGCAGTGGACCGTGAGACGGTCCGCGGGCAGGCCGGCCAGCAGGGCCCCGTACTGGGCGCGCAGCTCTTCGGGCGGCTTGAAGCGGCCATCGGGCTGGAGGTTGTCGGCCCAGGGCAGGTTCACCGACCCGGGGATGTGGCCCGCCACGGGATCGAGGGTTTCGCTGTCCCCGCGCCAGCGCTCCGCGGCGCGCACATCCAGCAGCTTGCGCCTGCCATCGCGGCGGGTCGCCTCCACGGCCTCCGCGTCGGCCAGGGGCAGGCGCCAGCGATCCGCAGGGTAGGGATTCTGCTGCTCTGGAGCGGGGATCTCGGCCGTCAGGGCCAAGCCGGCTGCCAGCGCGGCCTGCAGGCCGCCGTCGAGCACGGCGACGCGCTCGTGGCCCAGGGCCCGCAGCATCCACCAGAGCCGCGCCGCGGCGTTGCTTCCGCCGGCGCTGTCGTACGCCACCACTTCGGTGTCGGGTCCGATGCCCCAGGCGCCCACCTGGGCGGCGAAGCGGTCCAGGGGCGGCAGGGGGTGGCGTCCGCCCCGGGCCGGGTCGTGGCCTGGGTCGGAGGCGGTGCTGAGCTGGCGGTTCAGGTCCGCGTGGAGGGCCCCGGGCAGGTGGCCGGAGGCGTAGCCGGCCGGGTCCTGGCGGACGTCGAGCAGGCGGATCGAAGCGAGGCGTTCCCGGAGGCGGGCGGCGGAGAGCAGCGGCATCCGAGCAGTATGAAGCGGCTGGCCGGGGCATTAACCTGAAGACTTGACGATCGCTCCCGGGCCCCCGCGTGGCCCGGGGAAGACGGGAGCCCCCATGTCCGATGCCTATGTCCCTGAATCCCGCTGGCGCACCCTCGGCGCAGCGGCGCTGGTGGGTGGGGGCCTGCTGCTGGTGGGCCTGGTGGCCTTCCGGGGCCTCTCCGGTGGGAGCGGCGGTGCCTCCGCGGGGGCGGATGTCCGCAAGGTGGCCTTCCGTGACGCGGAGGGCGCCCGGCGCACCCTGGCGGACTATCGGGGCAAGGTGGTGGTGGTGGATGTGTGGGCCACCTGGTGCCCGCCCTGCCGCAAGTCCCTGCCGGAGGTGGCGGAGCTCCAGAGGGCCGGCGGCGACCGCTACGTGGTGCTCCCCATTTCCGTGGACCGGGGCGGCTGGGAGGATGTGAAACCCTTCCTCGCGAAGAACCCGCAGCTGGGCCTCACCGCCTACCTGCCGGACGGGGCGGAGGGCCTGGAGCCCTTCGGTGAGATCCGCGGGATCCCCACGACCTTCATCATCGATCGTGAGGGCCGGGTGGTGAAGAGCTGGGCGGGCTACGGCGAGGGCATGACGAAACGGGCGCTGGACGAGGCCCTGAAAGGGCACTGACATGGCCGCTTCGCCGGCCCCGGTGGAGGGCTGGGCCGTCTGGGCCCGACCCCTGGGCTGGCTGGCGCTGATCGTCTTCGGTCCTCTGGCGCTCCGGCTCACGCCGCTGTCCCCCCTGGCGAGTCTCTGGATCGTGCTGCTGATCCTCGGGGCCTGGACCATCCTCGTGGCCGCCTTCATCGGTGCCCTGGCCGGGGCGGCCACGCCGGTGACGGCCTGGCTGGAACTCCGTCTCCGCGCCTGGGTGGCCCGCTTTGCGCCGGATCCGGAAGCCCTCTGGCTCCACTGGGCCCGGCAGGCCCACCGCATGGACCAGGCGCAGCGGTGCCTGGACCGGGCCGTGCGCCTGGGCGGGGCCGAGGCCCTGTTCCAGGAGGGGCTGGTCTTCCTCGAAGGGGGCTTCGGCGCCGGGGGGCAGGCCACCGCCGTGGCCCGCCTGCGGCAGGCGGCGGAACGGGGCCACCCGGAGGCCGCCTTCCGGCTCGCGGAGGCCCTCCGGACGGGCCACGGGAGCCTGCGGGATCCGGCCCAGGCCGCGGCCTGGTACCAGCGGGCGGCGGCCGCCGGATGCGGGTCTGCGGCGGCCTGGCTGGCCCATGCCCATGCCGAGGGGGATGGCGTGGCCCTGGATGGGGAGCGGGCCCGCCGCTGGGCCGAGACCGCAGATCGCCTGCGTCCCCACCTGCCCCTGAGCCGCAGCCTCCTGCGGCACGATGCGGCCCCGGAGGATGCGCTGATCCGGCTGGGCGCCCGGGTGGCAGACCGGGTCGGGACCGCGGCAGAGCGCGTGGTGGCCCGCCGGGCGGGGCGCTGGGCCCTGGGGCTGGGGACTGTGGCCCTGGCCTGCCTGGCCCTGGGCGCGGCCGCGACCCTCTTCTGGGCGGGGTCCTCAGGGCTCTTCCACCTGCCCCTGGTCATGCTGGGGCCGCCGGCGCTCATGCTGGCCTGGCAGGCCTGGCGGTTGCGCCGCGAGGGGCCGCGTTCCGGGCGGGACCGGCTCCGCGAGGCGGCGGAGGGTGGCGATGCAGAGGCCTGCTACCGCCTTGGACTGGCCTACCGGCAGGGGAGCACCCGCCTGCCCAAGGATGACCTCAGCGCGGCGGTCTGGTTCCGCCGGGCCGCGGAGGCGGGGCATCGGGAGGCCATGGCGGCCCTGGGCGAGGCCTATCTGGGGGGCCATGGCGTCATGCGCGATCCCCGCGAGGCGGCGCGGTGGACGGAAGCCTCGCGCCAGGAGCCCGCTAGCCCCTGAGCAGGGAGGCCACGGACGCGACCACCTGGTCCGGCGCGGCATCGCTGGGCAGGCAGGGGTGGTCGCCGGGCACGGCGTCGCCCACCCCCAGGAAGGGCAGGCCTGCGGCCCGCGCGGCCGCCAGGTCGTGCGGGCGGTCGCCCACGTAGAGGTGGGGGCCCGGGCCGCCCTCCAGGGCCCGGCGCAGCAGGCCCGTGCGGTCGTGGCGGGGCAGGGAGCCCAGCCGGGGGATGGCCGGATCGATGCCCAGGGTGTCGGCCTTGAAGGCCAGCAGGTCCGGGGCGTTGCCCGAGACCAGCCAGACCGGGTGGCGCTCCGCCAGCCGGTGCAGGGCTTCGATGATGCCGCCGTAGGCCACGGCTGCCCGGCATCCGGGGGCGAACACCGCCTGGAAGCGCTCCACGCAGGCAGCCTGGTAGGCCGCGTAGCCAATTTCATCGAGACCGGAACCGAACCGCAGGCGGTGCAGCTCGTCCACGATCTCCCAGTCGGTGGAACCCATGCAGCGGCCGAGATCCTCCGCCGTGGGCGCGGTGCCCCAGAGTCCGCCCAGGGCCTCCCGCAGCAGCACGAAACCGGAACTGAAGTGGCCGAGGGTCCCGTCGAGGTCGAAGCAGAGCGGCATGGCCCAGGATCGCATGAGATGGCATCCTCGAAGGTGAGGATGGTGGTTCCTTGATCCGATTGGCGCTCCTTCTGGTTCTCTCCCTTCCCGCGGCGGCGCAGGAGGGCTTGCGGTACCGCATGCAGGTGTGGATGCGCGGCGAGTCCGCGCCCATGGAGACACGGTTCCGCCTGCTGGCCACCGAGGGCACCACCAGCCACAACCGCGTGAAGAAGCCCCGCATGGGCGGCTGGCGGCTGGAGGCGGACCGCACCCAGGGGACGCCCTACTCCCAGGCCCTGCTGCTGGGCCGGGCCGAGCGCCTGCTCTACCTGGCAGGGCCCTCGCCGCAGACCCACGCCGAGCCCATCGCCCTGCGCTTCGGCACCCGCAGCGTGCCGGTCTGGAGCGTGGAGATGCCCAAGGAGCTGCATGCCTCCACGGTGCTGGTGGAAGTAGCCCCGGGGCTGCTGGCCCTCTGCGACCTCAGCGCCCGCTTCGAGAAGGGCGACCTGGCCCGGATCGAGCTGCACCTCGAAAGCCTGGACGGCACCGGCTCCCTGGCCCCGGCCGAAGCCGGGACGGTGCTGCTCAGCACCCTGCGCGCCTGGGCCCAGGAGGCCCGACAGGACCCCGAGGACGGTGCCACGGTCCGCTAGCGCGCATCCGGTTGAGAGCGGTGGCTTTCGGCATCCGGGCTGGGGCTTCCGGCCCCCAGGGTCTATCCTGAAAGGCTCGGAGGGATCATGCCGTTCAGGGACGAGTGCGGAGTATTCGGGATCTGTCCCCAGACGGAAGCATCGCGGCAGACCTACCTGGGCCTCTACGCCCTCCAGCACCGGGGCCAGGAGGCCGCCGGCATCTGCTCCGGCGATGCGGCGGGGCTCCACCTTCACAAGGCCCTGGGCTACGTGGCGGACGTGTTCTCCGAGGCCGTGCTGGACTCCCTGCCCGGCGACGCCGCCATCGGCCACACGCGCTACTCCACCACCGGCGGCAACGTGGCCTCCGCGGCCCACCCCTTCCTCATCCACGGCCGCTTCGGCCAGGTGGCCCTCTGCCACAACGGGAACCTGACCAACACCGAGACGCTGCGCGCCGCCCTCATCGCCGACGGCCACACCTTCACCAGCCCCTCGGATTCCGAAGTGCTGCTGGCCCTCATCAACCGGGCCCAGGCGGACACCCTGGAGGACGCGGTGGTCTCGGCCCTCCGCCAGGCCGAGGGGGCCTACTCCCTGCTCGTGCTGACGGAACACACCCTCATCGCCGCCCGGGATCCCCGCGGGTTCAGGCCCCTGGCCATGGGCCACATGAACGGCACCACCGTGTTCAGCTCCGAGACCTGCGCCTTCGACCTGGTGGGCGCGGCCTACATCCGCGATGTGGCCCCCGGCGAGATGGTGGTGGTGCCCCGGGACGGCAGCGCGCTGCGCTCGGTCTTCCCCCTGCCCAAGGTCCAGCCGAAGCCCTGCGTGTTCGAGCACATCTACTTCGCCCGGCCCGATTCCCTGGTCTACGGCAAGAGCGTCATGGTGGCCCGGCGCGAGATGGGGCGGCTGCTGGCCCTGCGCCATCCCGTGGAGGCGGATCTCATCGTGCCCGTCCCCGACAGCGGCGTGAGCGCGGCCCTGGGCTACTCCGAGCAGTCCGGCATCCCCTTCGACTTCGGCATCATCCGCAACCACTACGTGGGCCGCACCTTCATCGAGCCCAAGCAGAACATCCGCAGCTTCGGCGTGAAGGTGAAGCTGAACCCCGTGCGCCACCTGCTGGCGGGCAAGCGGGTGGTGCTGGTGGACGACAGCATCGTGCGCGGCACCACCAGCAAGAAGATCGTGCAGATGGTCCGCGAGGCCGGTGCGAAGGAGGTGCACATGCGCATCGCCTGCCCACCCACGACGCACTCCTGCTTCTACGGCATCGACACCCCCAAGCGGCAGCACCTCATCGCCTCGTACATGTCCCTGAAGGAGATCGAGGGCTTCGTGGAAGCCGACAGCCTCGGCTACCTCGACCTGAAGGACCTCGAGGCCTGCATGGGCGATGACGGGCAGGGGTACTGCTACGCCTGCTTCACTGGCGACTACCCGGTGGTGCCGGAACCGAAGGCCTAGTCTGGGCTCACAGCACGGCGCAGCGGGTGGTGTCCTTGGCGCTGAAGGACTTCCCCAGGGCCGCACCCTGGACGTCCGCCTGTTCGTCCAGCACCAGCAGCCGGTTCTGGACGCGCTGGAAGCGGCGGCGGATGTCGATCTTGGTCCAGACGCTGGCCACGAGCATCACCCGGGCCTTGATCTCGATGCGGTGGACCATGGCCAGGGGCAGGCCATCGAGCCCGATCCAGACCGTGGCCTCGTAGTCGGCCTTCTTCAGGTGGCTCCGGGCCTCGGCATCCAGGTCCAGGTCCATGGCCAGCTTCAACCGCCGGGCCGGCCGGCCCTCGTAGGCCTCGGCCTTCTCTTCCAGCAGCCGCGCCTTCTCCAGCTGTTCGAGGAGGCCCTCGGCGGGCCGCAGATCATCGTGGAATTCGCCGGAGCCCTTCTTCGCCGCCCCCGGCTTGGCGCTTCCCTTGGCCTTCGCGGGGGCTGTCGCCGGGCGGGTGTCCTCCAGGATGCGGGTCCCCTCCGGCCCATCCTCCACCACGGTGGTCCGGTGCTCGGTACTGTCCTTCCCGGCTTCCCGTTCGAGGCTCTCGGCCTCGACCTTCACCCGCACCTTCGCCGGGGCCGGCAGGCCCCTGAGGGCGGCTTTCAGGTCCGAGAGGCCGTCGGCCTGGAGCAGAGAGCCGCAGAGGGTCAGGAGGGCGAAGGGGAGGGCAGGGCGCATGGGAAGGCATACGGGTTCCGCCGGCAGCGGTTGAGCCGAGGGCATGGGGCCTATGATGGTGAGCCATGTGCCTCATCGCGCTCGCCTACCGCGCCCATCCTGACTTCGAGCTCGTCCTCGCCGCGAATCGGGATGAGTACCACGCGCGCCCCACGGCGCCGGCCGGCCCCTGGGGGGATGCCCCTGAGGTCTTCGGCGGGCGCGACCTGTCCCAGGGCGGCAGCTGGCTGGCCCTGTCGCAGCGGGGCCGCCTGGCCTGCGTCACGAATGTGAGGCGCATGGCGGTTGCGGATCCGGGCGCACCCTCCCGCGGGGCCCTGGTGTCGGGGTTCGTCCGGGGAGACCAGGCGGCTCGGACCTTCTCGGAGGAGGTGGCGGCCCGGGCCATGGTCTTCGCCGGGTTCAACCTCCTGCTCTGGGACGGGTCGGAGCTGCGCTACCTGAACAACCACCCGCGGTTCGTGTCCCGGGCGGTGCCACCGGGGGTGCATGTGGTCTCGAATGCGGACCTGGACACGCCCTGGCCGAAGACGGAAAAACTCCGGCTCGCCATGGAAGCCTGGGTGGCCTCCGGGAATGGGGACGAGGGGCCCCTCCTCTCCGCCCTGGCGGACCGGGCGGTCGCCCCCGATGCGGACCTGCCCGACACCGGCGTGGGTCTCGACCTGGAGCGCCGGCTCTCGCCGGCCTTCATCGTCGGTCCCACGTACGGCACGCGCTGCTCGACGCTGGTCGCCCTGCGCCGGGACGGCTCGGCACGGTTCACCGAGTGGCGCTTCGATCCCGCCGGCCGGCCGGCCGGCCGCACGGATGCGCGGCGGGTCCCCGGGACCGGAGGCTGGGTCTCATGAACGGGTCCGGGCCGTCGAGCTCCTCCCAGGGCCGCTTCGAGGACGGCCTGCGCTTTCTCGCCGCGGCCCTGGCCCTGGACATCGACCGCCGGCACAGCGGCGCCATCGTGTCTGCCGCCTGCGATGCCATCCAGTGCTTCCTGGGCGTCTTCGAGACGGCCGCCCAGCGCCACCTGCCTGATCCCGAGGGCCAGACCGCCCGGCTGCGGGGCCAGCTGGAGGCCCTGCTCACCCCCCGGCAGTCCCCGGAGGATGCGGCCCGCAACGCCCTGGAAGCCGCCCGCCTGGCCCGCGACCAGGCCGCCCTCCTGCTGCCGCGGCTGATGAACTAGAAATGGGCCCGGACCAGGGGCACGTTCCGGGGCACGGGGTTGCCGCCGAAGCGGTCCACGGGCAGGGTGGCGGAGGTCAGGCTCACCGGCTCGGGCAGGTGGCCGCCAATGGTGCGGAGGAAGCGCCGGAGATCCTGCCGGAACCAGACGAGGAACTCCTGGAAGGCCACCTGGCGCAGTTCCTCTTTCGTCAGCTCTCCCACCACTTCCACCACCGCCGAGGCAGATTCCGCCGGGGGGTTGTAGGTCCGCCAGGGCCGGGTGCCGCCGTCGTTGTCCCCCATGATCCGGGACAGGAAGGCGCGATCCTTCCCGGGTTCCGGCACCTCGGGATGGGGCGTCCCTCCAGCCATCAGGCCGGAGACGAGGCAGAAGCAGAGCAGGACGCGCATGGCTTTGGTGTGACGTCACGGGGGCTGAGGTTCCCGGGGGATTGGCTGTCAGCTGTCAGCCATCGGCTATCAGCGGGAGGGTCGGGCCCCGCTTTCACTGAGAGCTGAGAGCCGACAGCTGATAGCCTCCCATTCATGCCCATCGCGATTCTCGGACCCACGGCCTCCGGCAAGTCCGCCGCGGCGGTGGCCGTGGCCCGCCGGATGGGGGGCACCGTGGTGAACGGGGATCCCTATCAGGCCATCGCGGGCCTCGCCATCGGCACCGGCCAGCCGGATACGGCCGAGCAGGGAGGTGTGCCCCACCTGGGCTACGGCGAGCTGCCCCTTTCGACCCGTCCCAATCCCACGGCCTTCGGTGCCTGGGTGCGGGAGCGACTCTCGGCCTGTCGTGAGCCCGTGCTGGTGACGGGATCGGGCCTCTACCTGCGGGGCATCTGGGACCAGCTCAGCGATCTGCCGGAGGTGCCAGCCGCCCTGGTGGAGCGGGTGCGGCGCTGGGGTTCCGCCCTGGGGGCGCCTGTGCTGCACCGGTACCTGGCCGCGGTGGACCCGGCGCGGGCCGCGGCCCTGCATGCCAACGACAGCGCCAGGATCCAGCGGGCCCTGGCCCTGCACCTGGGCACCGGGCAGGCCCCTTCAACCTTCCTGTCCGGCCTGGATACGGCCATTCCCGCGGGCTGGCGGGTCCTGGTGGTCGCGCCCGGCCGTGAGCGCCAGCGGGAGCGGGTGGCGGCCCGGGTGGCCGCCCAGGTGCGGGCGGGCTGGCCGGAGGAGGTGCGGGGTCTGGTGGCCGCGGGTCACGCCGCGGACCTGCTGGCGCTGCGGCCCCTGGGCTATGCGGCCTGGATGGTGGGGGGGGAACCCACCGCCCTCCAGGCCACGGTGGTGCAGGAGACCCAGGCCTATGCCAAGCGCCAGGCCACCTGGTTCCGCAACCAGCTGCCCGGCGCGCCCATCTGGGATCCCGACACCGAGCCGCTGACGGCGGCCTTCGCACGGCTGGGGCTGGCATGACACCGATCGCCTGGTACGAGGGGCGCACCTCCCTGGACCTGCTGCACGATGCAGACTGGGCCTGGATCGGACTGCGCTCGGGTGATGGCCTCAACCGCCTGCACAGCGAGCTGCTGGTGGCGCTGGATCGCCTGTTCATGGAGCTGCGCGCTGCCGGGGTGCGCCGGGTGGCCCTCAGCCACGCCGGCTGGCTGGCGGGACGCGGCCATCACTTCTCGGCGGGCGCGGACCTGCACGAGGTGGGCGCCCTGGATCCCGTGTCGGCGGAGCCCTTCGCCCGGCGGGGCCAGCGCGTGATGGGACACCTGCTCTGGCCCGGCTGGCGCACGCTCACCTTGATCTCGGGTGTGGCCATGGGCGGCGGCTGCGACCTGGCTCTCCATGGCCAGGAGCGATGGGCCGTTGCGGCGGATCCCGTGACAGGGAAGGGTGGCCTCCGCCTGGCCCACCCTGCCGCGAAACACGGCATCCTCACGGGCTTCGGGGGCACGGTGCGCCTGCCGGAGCTCCTGGGCCGCGAAGGCGCCGATCGCCTCTTCCGGCATTTCGAGACCTGGGGCACGGCCGAAGCGCTGGCCGCCGGAGCGGTGCAGCGCGTCCTCGAACCTGCAGTGGCGCCGGCGGCGGTTCTCGAGTGGCTGGGGCCTACCGTCCCGCCGCGGCGATGATCGCGGGAATGGCCATGGCCGCGATGAGGCCACAGCAGCAGAGGAGGATGAGGGGCGTCAGGGCCGCGCAGACACCGCGCCAGGTGTCGGTCTTGTGCATGCGGGCCAGGCCCATGCCGATGACCACCATGCCGGCGATCTGCACCAGGAAGCCGATGTAGGGGATCAGCCCGCCGATCTGGATGAAGGCGGAGGCGTAGCCGTAGGCGCGGATGGTCTGGCCCAATCCCGCACCGGGCTTGAACCCGCCCCACATCCAGAGGAAGACGTGGTTGAACAACCCTCCGACGAGCATGCCCAGGAAGGTGAAGAGCGGCATGAGCAGGAGAATGGCGCCGAAGATGAGGGGCATGACGGCGGCGATGGTCCTGCCTTCGCCTTTCCCGGTCTGCTCCAGGGCGGCGAGGATGATGCCCATGCCCACGAAGAAGAAGAGCAGGGCCATGATGAGGAAGACCGGGATCGACAGCAGCAGCAGGAAGCGCCAGGGCGCGCCGAGGCCTTCGGTGGCGGGGACGCGGTCGAAGAGCTCCATGGGGTTGCTGAAGACCAGCCGGAACATGGCGCCCACCCGGGCCCAGAAGCCGGGGATGGCCTCGAGGTCCTCGAAGGGGATGGGGCGGAGGGATGACGCCTCCAGCGGCGGCGGGGCGAAGGCCGGGGGTGGCGGGGAGGGCGGCTCATCCAGCGGGATGATCGGGGGCAGGGCATCGTTGGGGCCGGCGGTCTCGCTCATCCATCGCTCCGGGAATGCGCTCAAACCTATCACGCTCCGCGGAAGTCCCTGGGGCTGAGGCCGAGCTTTTCCAGGCGCGAGAGCAGGGTGGAGGGGGCCAGCCCGGCCAGGGCCGCGGCGCCGTCCGCCCCGGCGATCTTGCCGCGGGTGTGGTGGAGCAGGCGCTCCAGGTAGGCGCGTTCCTGGGCCTCCCAGGTGAGGGGGCGGCCGGTCCGCTCGCTGCCGCTCCGGGCGGGCAGGGCACCCGGAGGGAGGCGCAGCTCGCGACCCGCCGAGAGGATCGCGGCGCGTTCCAGCACGTTGTGGAGCTCCCGCACATTGCCGGGCCAGGGGTAGGTCTCCAGCTGGTCCCGCACAGTTGGGGGCAGGTGGATGGGCGGGCGGCGGTTGTCCCGGGCGAAGCGGTCGAGGAAGGCCTCGGCCAGGGCGGGGATGTCATCGGGCCGCTCGCGCAGGGGCGGGAGGTGGATGGGAAAGACACTGAGCCGGTAGAAGAGGTCCTCGCGGAACCGGCCCTCGGCCACGGCCTTGCGCAGGTCCGTGTGGGTGGCCGCCACGAGGCGCACGTCCACCTTGCGGGACTTCTCGGCGCCCAGGGGATCGATCTCCTTCTCCTGGATGGCGCGCAGCAGCTTGGGCTGGAGGTCCAGGGGCAGGTCCCCGATCTCGTCCAGGAAGAGGGTGCCGCCGTCCGCCAGCTCGAATCTCCCCTTGCGGGCCGAGGCCGCGCCGCTGAAGGCGCCCTTCACGTGGCCGAAGAGCTCGGATTCGATGAGGGTGGCGGGCAGGGCGCTGCAGTTCACTTTGATGAAGGGCTTCTCGCGGCGGGGCGAGAGGTGGTGGAGGGTCTGGGCTACCTTCTCCTTGCCGGTGCCGGTCTCCCCCGTGATGAGCACCGTGGCGACCGTGGCGGCCACCTGGCGCAGCTGGTCCAGGATGGCGCGCATGGCGGGGCTCTCGGCCCGGAGAGGTTCCTGCAGCACATCCCGCCGCTGGACCTCCCGGAAGTAGCTGACCTCTTCGGCCAGGCTGCGTTCCCGCTCCGCCAACCGCGCCAGGTGCTCGGCCTGCTTGATCCCCAGCGCCAGCAGCGAGGCGAAGACGCCCACGTGGTGCAACACGCTCTCGGGATACTGCCGGCAGACCATGGCGTCGAGGGTCATGAGGCCGAAGGTCTCGCCCCGGCTGCGGAGCGGCGCCACCAGGCAGCTGTGGCCGTGGGGCATCTCAAGGAGCCCATGGAAGGTGTCCTCGCCGGGATCATCCTCCTCGAAGGTGGCGGGCTTGGAGCGGGGCTTGAGGGCGTGCAGGAGGCGCAGGTTCCCGCGGATGGGGATGAGGGCCTCTGCGAGCTGGGGCGTGGCCAGGGGTCCCACCGCGTAGGCCACCCGCAGGGCCTCGCCCTCGCGGAGCAGCACCGTGGCCAGGTCATAGGGCACCAGCTGGCCCAGGCGCTCGAAGGCGTGGGCGACCATGCGCTCCGGCTCTTCTCCGAGGGTGAGCAGGGCGCCCGCCTCTTCCACCAGACGGGCACCGGTGAGGGCGGTCTCGAGATCCGGCGCAGCCACGGTCACCTCTGGCTTGATTCTCGACATTTCGAGAATCGGGTCAAGCGGTCCGATACCTAAACGGGGTCCTAGTCCGAAAGGTATACTTCCCTGGACCTGCAAGGACACGCTTGACCCCCGACGCCCCCCACTTCGGCTCCTACCGCCTGCTCACCCGCCTGGGCGAGGGGGCCATGGGCGAGGTCTGGAAGGCCCTGGACCTCCGCCTCGAGCGCGAGGTGGCCCTCAAGATCCTCAAGGACGCCGACGACCTGCGGCGCAAGGCCCTCATCGGCGAGGCCAAGCTGGCCTGCCAGCTCAACCACCCGAACATCGCCCACATCTACGACGCCGGCGAGGTGGACGGCACCCCCTACATCGCCATGGAGCTGGTGGAGGGCGACACGCTCCGCGCCCTGGTGGGCCGGCCTCTCGACGGGGCCGCCCTGCAGGACCTGGCCCGCCAGGCGGCCTCGGCCCTCTCCCACGCCCACCAGAAGGGCATCGTCCACCGCGACATCAAGCCCGAGAACATGCTCCTCACGGAGGACGGCCAGCTCAAGATCCTGGATTTCGGCATCGCCCGGCGCGGCGTCGAGGACCTGCCCCTCGGCCAGACCTCCCACCACATGACCCTCGTCGAGCGGACCGCCCCGGGGTACAGCCAGGGCACGCCCGCCTACATGAGCCCCGAGCAGGCCAACGGGCAGGCGCTCACGGGCCAGTCCGACCAGTTCAGCCTGGGGGTGGTGCTCTACGAACTGGCCACGGGGACCCACCCCTTCCGTCGCCTCAGCCTGGTGGACACGCTCTATTCAGTGACGCGGGACGAGCCGAAGGCCCTGGCCGACCTCCGGCCCGACCTCCCCCGCACCCTCCGGGATGCGATCCACCGCCTGATGGCGAAGGACGCCAAGGGTCGCTTCCCCAACCTGCAGGCCCTGGCGGCCGGGCTCTCCGAGGACATCCAGACCGCGAACGTGCCCCACCTCAGCCTGTCGGTGGCGCGGCTCCAGCGGCCCCGGCGCCGGTGGCTCCTGGCCTCCGTCGCGGTGGTCCTGGTCGCCGGAGCGGCCCTCGGGACCTACCTGATCCGCCGGACGCTGGCCACGGGCCTGGGCGAAGCCCGCCGGGCCTCGCGCGAGGACTTCACCAAGGGCCGGCGTGTGGTGGCCATCCTGCCCCTGGAGCAGCTCCAGCCGGATGCCGAGCACGCCTGGCTGAGCAACAGCTTCGCGGACGCCATGGCCTACGGGCTCGTCCGGCGCGAGGACCTGCTGGTGGTGGACCGCCTGCGGGTGGTGGAGGCCATGAACGCCCTGGGCGATACCCCCGGCCGGGCCCCCAAGGCCCTGGGCGAGTTGGGGCGCCAGCTCAAGGCCGAGCTCCTGGTGCTCGGCAGCTACCAGGTGGTGGGCGGCCAGCTCCGCATGGGCGTCAGGGTGGTGGACGCGGCCCAGGGGGCCACGCGGCACCAGTTCCAACTGGACCGCCCCGTCGCGGACCTGCTCAAGCTGGAGGACGAGTTGCAGCAGCGGCTCCCCCAGGAGATGGGGCTGGGCAGCGGCCCCGGCGCCCCGCGGGTCCAGGCCAGGAACCCCCGCACGCGGGAGCTGTACACGAAGGCCCTCCAGGTCATCACCGAGGGCAACCAGGATTCGGTCCAGCTGGCCAACTCGCTCCTCCAGTCTGCCATCGAGACCGAGCCGGACTACGCGCCGGCCCGGGCCGAGTACGCCTGGACGCTGGCGGAGCTGGGCGCCACCCGGGCCCTGAGCCAGGGACGCTTCGACGAGGGGCAGGCCCTGCTGCGCCAGGGGAAGACCGCCGCGGAGGCGGCCATCAACCTGGACCCCAGCGCCTCCCAGGCCTACCGGGCCCTCGGCTCGATCCTGCTCCGGCTGGGGGACCTGGAGGGGGCCAGCCGCTCGGCGCTCCAGGCGGTGCGCCTCGACCCGGCGGACCACAAGGCCTACGACGTGCTGGCGGACGTCTTCGCGGGCCTGGAGGGGGAGGACAATCACCAGGCCGCCCGCCGCTACTTCGAGAAATCGCTCTCGCTGTTCCCCGAGGGCTGGCAGGCCCATCACCGCTACGGCGTGCTGCTGCAGAACGAAGGGGAGCTGCCGCTCGCCCTCCAGCACGCGGACCGCGCCATCTCCCTGCGGCCCGCCGCCGAGTACGCCTACGTCACCGCCGCGGATGCCCTGCTGTGGATGGGGCGGGCCCCGGAGGCCGAGATCCGGCTCCGGGCGGGGCTTCGCGAGGTGCCGGGTTCCAATGTCCTGCGCAGCCTCATGGCCTATGCCGCCTGGGATCACCAGGACCTCGGGACCGCCGAAGGATACCTGCGCGAGCTGGAGGGTGCCTGGCCCGCCGACCACTCCAGCACGCAGCTCCTGGCGGGCCTGAAGAAGGCCGTGCGGGGCGACGCCGCCGGGACCCTGGCCGTGTTCGAAGCCTACCGGCAGCGGCTCCTGGCCTCGGATCTCGCCGCCAAGAAGCACAACGAGAAGCGGGTGCTCTCCGTGAACCTCTACTTCATGGCCCGCACGGCCGCCAAGCTGGGGGGCGCCGTGGAGGGCCGGACCCTGCTGGACCTGGCCGACCGCCTGCACCCGGGCAAGCGCCGGGTGGCGCAGCAGGATCCCGTCTTCCGCTGAGCCTCGCTACCGCGTGCCCCGGGCCTCGGCCACGAGGGCCTGGATGCGGGTGCGGACCTCGGCCATGAGCGCGTCCCGGTCCGCGTGGGTGGCGGGTGCCACGGGCTCGCCCACCGCCACCACGTACCGGCCCGGACGCAGGCGGGCACTGCCCGGCGGAAGCACCTCCCGGCCCCCCACGGTGGCCATGGGCACGATGGGCACGCCGGCATCGATGGCCAGGGCGAAGCCACCCTTCTTGAAGGGCAGCATCTCGCCGGTCCGGCTGCGGGTCCCTTCAGGGAAGATCACCACGCTCTTGCCGCCGCGGATCTCGTCGGCCGCTTCACGGATGCTCTTGATGGCGCGTTCCCGGTCGCCACGGTCGATGAAGATCACCCCCGCGATCCAGGCCGCCCAGCCCACGAAGGGCAGGTACTTCACTTCCTTCTTGGCGAGGTAGACCGCCGGCAGCGGCAGGGCGCCGATGAGGACCGGCGGGTCCATCTGGCTTTCATGGTTGGACATGAAGATCACGGGCTGGCGCCCCGCCCGGATGGCTTCCGGCAGGTGCTCCCATCCCTTGAGGGTGAAGGGGATGTGGCAGAACCAGGCCATGCCGCGGGCGTACATCGGTCCGATGGTGAAGAAGGCGCGCCGCCGGCCCAGGAAGGGGGCCGCCAGCAGGATGCCGATCACGATGGCTGGCACCAGGAGGGCGCCCCAGATGAGCATCACAACCGCGCCCCATCCCGTGTTCCGCCAGTTGGCCACGACGCCCCTCCGTGCTATTCAAGCTAGCAGTTCTGGAGGTTTCCCGTGGGCATCACTGAGCAGATCCTGGCCGACCACGCCGCCCGGAAGGACCACGACGGCGTCACCTGGTTCACGGCGGCCGATCTGGCGCGGCTGGGCATCCGCGACCAGCTCTTCACCATCATGCAGACCGTCCAGCACACCCTCCGTTTGCGGAGGGCGCGCCAGGTGGTCGAAAGCCATGGCTGCACGGACCGGTGGAGTCTCGAGGACGCGCACTGATCCGGATTCACGCTCGAAAGGCAAAGGATCACCACCAAGACACCAGATGCGCCTTCGTCTCGCGTATCCGCGCAGCGGATGCCGAGTAGGCACCAAGGCACCAAGAAAAGAAAAGGCAGTTCTTGGTGGTCTTGGTGCCTTGGTGGTGAAAAGTTCTTTTGCGGATATCAGGCCTGGACGGCGGTCTCCAGGGCCACGGCCCGCGGGTGGAGGATCTGGTTCTCCAGGTAGATGTGCAGGTGCAGGTCCTGCTCCAGGGTCTCGAACCCGTCATAGAGGGCTCGGAAGGTGGCGCAGCCATCTGCGGGCACGGTGTAGGCGCCGGTGAGCCCGCGCAGCTCGACCAGCAGGGCGCCCACGGCCTCGTGTTCCATCTCCATCACCCGGATGGGGCTCTGCACGGTGCCGAAGCAGGATGACCCCGACTGGCCCTGCTCCAGCTGGGTGATGAAGGGGAAGAGGATCTGCTCTTCCTTCATCATGTGCGGCATGAGGTCGGCCACCAGGGCCCGGTAGAGCTCGCCTACGCGGGCCAGCTCGGGGTGCCGTTCCCCGTGCGCCCGGAGGACCTTCTCGAGCAGGAACTCCAGCCGGGGCATCTCCTCCCGGAGGTAGTCGTGGTGGGTGGCCACGATGTGCCGGGTGAGGTCCGCGAGGGGGGCCTGGGCCCAGTCCCGGGGAGACGCGACGCCCGCCATGAAGGGTTCCAGCGTCTCCAGGCCCTCGAGGATGTCGGCAGGAGCCTGGTTCGCCATGCGGCAGGCCTCTTCGAGGCTGCGGTGGCCGCCGCAGCAGTAGTCGATGCCCAGGCGCTCGAAGTAGCGCATGGTCTCGGGACGGGCCAGCACCAGCTCGCCCACCTTGGTGTTCAGGTCCACGTTCATGTCGGCTCCTTGGTGGGGAAGGTCCCCGGACTTCCAAGATGGGGCCTGGGAGGCGTGAGGGGAATCACATCTTGACTAAAAAGGTCTGATTTTCTTTAATTACTCGAAACTCATATTCAAAGTGTTTATTTTGCTTGTCTTAATCCACAGTGATGGACTTGGAGACGTTCTTGGGGGCGTCCGGGTGGACGCCATGGTCCGCCACCGCCAGCCGGTCCAGGTATTCCATCTTCAGGACCGACATGCGGAAGGCCAGGCGCTGCAGCGCCACCGAGGCCGCGAACACGAAGAGGTTGGCGTCGCCGCTGCAGGGCACCTCGAGGTACTTGGACCAGTAGCGCTCCTGGCCCATGGGCCGGCCGGACACGGCCGCTACCAGCTCCGGGTTCTTCTCCGCGATGAGCAGGATGTCGGCGCCGCGGATCTTGTGGGTGTGGATCTGGCTGATGGTGATGCGGATGTCGCGCTCCTCGCTGGGGCACACGAAGAGCAGGGGGTAGTTGGAGAACCGCGTCTCCACCAGCTCGGGCCAGGCCTGGAGGGCCTCGATGCCGCCGGCGAAGGGGCGGCCGTCCCGGCGCTGCTCGTAGACCTCCAGCAGACCCGCCAGATCCTGGATGGAGAACAGGGTGTTCTTGCCGAGGATGGTGTTGGGGCCGTGCTTGAACTCGGCCGCATCGTAGCCCTCGGCATGGTTGAGCACCACCTCGCGGATCTTGAGGGCGCCTTCCCGGGCCAGGCCGATGAGGCCGGTGCCCAGGATGTGCAGCGAGGGCTCCAGGTAGAGGCGCTTTGCAGCCTCCTCCACATCGGCTTCGACCATCCCCAGCGTCTCGGTGATGAGGTCCTTGGCCCGCTCCAGGTTCGCGGCGATCTTGCGTTCCGTGAGGGAGAAGGAGGCGGCCAGCACGTAGAGGATGGCCACCTGGTTGAGGAAGCTCTTGGTGGCGGCCACGGCGATCTCGGGGCCGCAGAGGATGGGCAGGTAGAACTCGGAGAGCTCCTGGGGGATGCGGCTGTTCTCGTTGTTCACCAGCGCGATGCGGCGCAGGGCGGGCACCCGGGCGCGCACGTCCGTGAAGATGTCCACCAGGTCCTTCGTCTCGCCGGACTGGGTGATGCCGAGGAGGAGGTCGTGGGGCTGGAGCGTGTTCAGATACATCGACCGGAAGATGCCCGGGTTGCAGGGGAAGACGGCCACGCCCGCCAGGTTGTTGAAGAAGGTGCCCGCCACCAGGGCCGCGTGGTACGAGGTGCCCGAGGCCACCAGGAAGACCCGGCCGCCCTCCTTCTGGGCCTCGCGGATGGCCTGCACCAGGTCCTGGAGGTGGCCGGTCACCCGGCGCCGCTTCTTCCACACGATCAGCAGGTCGAAGAGGGCCAGGGCTTCCAGGGCCTGGGGATCCAGGCGGCCCAGGTCGGCCAGCAGCTGCCGCTCGTCGGACACGGGCTGGCCCCGGTGGGCCCGCAGCACCTCGGCATGGGGCTGCACGCGGGCGGCCAGCTCCCGGTGGACGGGATCGGCCAGCAAGGACGCGAAGGCCTTCGCCAGGGCGGCCTCACCCTCCGCCTCGTACAGGGCCAGCACCTTGCCCACCAGCGCCTTGCAGAGGTCCTGGCGGTCCTCGAAGGCGGCGAACAGGCCCTCGGTCTCGGGGCTGCGGAAGTAGTACCGCAGCACCTCGTCCAGGTTGTCGGGCGTCGAGGCGATCTCCTGCTCCATGAAGTAGTGGAACGGGGCCCGGAGGCCGGTGTCGCGCACGTTGAGCTTGGAGCGCCTGGGGCGGGGCATGGAGAAGGCGAGGCCCTCGCCCAGGGTGAAGATCAGGTACTCGCGCTCGGTGAACCAGATGCCCTCGCCTTCAGCCAGCGGAATGAGCAGGCGCGTCTTCGAGAGCACGGAGGTGAGGTCGCTCGAGACCACCACGAAGTCGCCATGGGCATCGCTGCCGATGCCCGCGTAGAGGGAGGAGCCGGATTTCACGGCCACCACGCCGGACCCCTTGGGATCCGCGAAGGCGGCGGCGTAGGAACCCTCCGCGCGGGCATCCGCCTGACGGGCGGCATCCATCAGGAGGAAGGCGTCGTCCGGAATGGCCGCGGTCAGCCCGGCGGCGGCATAGGCCGCGCGGCAGGTCGCGAGGGCCGGCGCGGGGCTGGCCAGGTTGGCGGCGTAGGCATGCTCGGTGAGGTGGGTGATCATCTCGCCGTCGTTGTCGGAGACCACGGCGTGTCCCTGGGCCGTCAGGGCGGGCTTCAGCGCATCCGTGTTGGAGATGTTGCCGTTGTGGGCGCCCACCATCTCCACCTTGCAGCGGACGTGGTGGGGCTGGCTGTTGATGTCCGAGACCGCGCCGTAGGTGGCCCACCGCACCTGGCCGATGAAGCGCTGCCCGGCCTGCCGGTCGATGCCCAGCCCGGGCACGACGCGGCTGGGGGCGCCCACCTGCTTGAGGAGCGTGATGGCGCCGCCGACGTCGATGAAGGCCGCCCCCGTGGAGTCGTACCCGCGGTATTCCAGCCGCTTCAGCAGCTCACCGGCCTCGTGTCCCAGGGCGGCGACGTCTGATCCATAGCAAAGCGACACGATTCCACACACGGGTGACTCCAGCGGGCCGACTCCGGACCGGTCCAAACGACCATCTTGGTGGGTTTCTCGGGAACCTTCAAATTGAATAGAAAAAGGCCTCCACGAAGGGCACGAAGGAGAACGTGAAGGCCGCGAAGGGATGTCCGCGGTGGGTCGTGTCCCATTCGTGCCCTTCGTGCGACCGGAGGGCGCCTTCGTGGAGGCTTTTGATCAGGGAACGGGGTCGATGCCGCCGCTCGTCAGGGGCGAGCAGCGGATCAGGCGCCAGGTGGTGAGCAGGCCGCCCCGCAGGGTGCCGTACTTCTGGATGCAGCCCAGGCCGTAGTGGCTGCAGGTGGGGGTGTACTTGCACTGGGTGGGCAGGTGGCTCGACAGCGTGGCCTGGTAGGCGCGGATGGCGCCCCGGCAGACCCAGGCTGTGGCCTGGAAGCGCACGGGCAGGAAGGCCTCCAGCACCAGGAAGGCCGCGATGGCCGCCAGGGGGTGGGCCGCCAGCCAGTCCAACGCCCTAGGCCTTCGCCGCATCCGCTTCGGCCTTGACCTTGCGGGCCTCCTCGAGGAAGGCGGGGACGAGGTCCTCCTCCTTCACCTTCCGGATGAGCTCGCCCTTGCGGTAGATGAGGCCCTCGCCGGCGCCGCCGGCCACGCCGAGGTCGGCGTCCTTGGCCTCGCCGGGGCCGTTCACCACGCAGCCCATGACGGCGTAGGTGATGTTCTCGTGGTTGATGGCCTTGAGGCCCTCCTCGATCTCGTTGGCCACGCGGTTGAGGTCGATCTGCACCCGGCCGCAGCTGGGGCAGCTCACCATGCGGAAGCCGCCGGAGCGCAGGGCCAGGGCGCGCAGCATCTCGTGGCCCACGCGGCACTCATCTTCGCCGTCGCCCGTCAGCGAGACGCGGATGGTGTCGCCCAGGCCTTCGGCCAGGAGGATGCCCATGCCCACGCTGGAGCGGATGGTGCCGCCGAAGGGGGTGCCCGCTTCCGTGATGCCCAGGTGGAAGGGGTAGTCCACCTGCTTCGCCAGCAGGCGGTAGGCCTGCACGGTACGGATGACGTCGCTGGCCTTGAGGCTGATCTTGATGTCGCGGAAGCCCTCGCGCTCCAGCACCTCGATGTGGCGCAGGGCGCTCTCCACCATGGCTTCGGGCGTGGCCGTGCCGAACTTCTCCAGCAGGTCCTTTTCGAGGCTGCCGCCGTTGACGCCGATGCGGATGGGGATGCCCTTCGATCCGGCCTTGTCCACCACCGCCTTGACGCGATCCTGGCCGCCGATGTTGCCCGGGTTGATGCGCAGGCAGGCGGCGCCGCCATCTGCGGCCACCAGGGCCAGGCGGTAGTCGAAGTGGATGTCGGCCACCACCGGGATGGGACTGCGGTCGCAGATCTCGTGGAAGACTTCGCCGGCCTTCTTGGTGGGGACGCTCACGCGCACGATCTCGCAGCCGGCGTTGGCGTAGCCGTAGATCTGGTTGACCGTGGCCTCCACGTCCCGGGTGTCCGTCTTGGTCATGCTCTGGACGCTGATGGGGGCGTCCCCGCCCACCGGCACCTTGCCCACCAGGATCTGGCGGGTCTTCCGGCGGGGGGCAAGGGGCAGGAGTTCCTGATCGGACATGGGGCCTCGGACTTCAAAGATTCCAGTGTACCCACCTATGAAACGGCCCGGGGGACGCCGGTTTTCAGGGGAGGGGAATCCATGCCGGAGGATTCCAGGCGGCAGTGGGTTGCGCGGGGCCTTGGCAGCCTTGCTACACTGGCCGCTCACCCGAGGTCCCCATGATCATGAACACTCGAAAACACAACGATGTGCTGATCCTCTACCCCGAGGGGAAGATCACCCTGGGCGACGGCGACCAGGAGCTGGGGGAGGCCGTCCGCACCTCGCTCACCAACGGCTCCCGCAAGATCGTCATCAACTTCAGCAAGGTGAGCTACCTGGATTCGTCAGGTGTGGGCGAGCTGGTGGGCTGCTACACCTCGATCAAGGGCAAGGGCGGCGAGCTGCGCATCTGCGGCATGAGCTCCAAGATCTTCAGCCTCATCAAGATGACCAGCCTGCACTCGGTCTTCCAGGTGACGGACACCGAGGACGAGGCCCTCGCGGGCTTCTAGGGCGGTGCGTCTCAGCGCCGCCTTCGGATGCAGCCTCCTGGCCCTGGTTTCCGCCGCGGGCCAGGAGGCTGCGTCGCTCCGCACGGTCACCTCCATCCGCGTGGTGGGCGGCGACGAGGATGACCGGCGCTTCGCGGAGGCCGCCCTCGGCTGGAAGGCGGGCCAGGCGGTGGACCCGGCGGGCTTCCCGCAGGCCTTGGCGGCGGTGCGCCTGGTGGATCGCTATCGCACGGTGGACGGGACCTTCGGCGGGAACGGCGAGATCCTCCTGCGGCTGGAACCGCTGGCACCGGTGGCGGGATGGCGCTGGGAGGGGGATCCCCTGCCCGGGGACCTCCGCAAGACCCTTCTGCCGGATCTGAGGAAGGGCCAGCGTCTGGGACCCCAGCGCCTGGCGGCCCTGGAGCGCGGCATCGAACAGCGCCTGCGGGAGGCCGGGTACCGGCAGGCCGACGTGAAGGCGACCGTGGAGGCGGAGGGGCGGCAGCTGAGGCTGGCGCTCACGCTCGGTCCGCCCAGGCTCATCCGCGACGTGCGCATCGACGGGGATCCCGCGCCCTACACCCGGGAATCCCTGCTGAAGACCGCGGGCATCGCGCCCGGCCGCACGCACTGGACGCCGGCGGTCCAGCGGGAGGCCCAGCGCCGCCTGCGCCAGCGGCTGGTGAAGGACCGGCGCATGGAGGGCTTCATCCGCCTCGCTCCCGTCGAGGGAGATGGCAGCACCCTCCTCCTGGAGGTCCGGCCGGGGCCGAAGGTCACCTTGAAGGCCAAGGGCATGCCCCTCCTCGGCCCGCTGTGGGGCCGACCGCGGTTGTCCGAGTTCGTGCCCCTGGCCCGGGCCGAGCGCTACGCGCCGAGCCTCCTGGACGAGGGAGAAGGCCGGATCGCCGCCTACTACCGCGATCAGGGCTATCCCGAGGTCCAGGTATCCCACGAGCGCATCGTGACCGCAGGCACCGCGGAACGGCCCGAGGCCGTGACCGTCACCTACACGGTGGTCCGCGGTCCCCGGCGGGTCCTGGGGGTGGTGCGCTTCGAGGGGAACCGGGAGCTGCCCGAAGAGGAGCTGCAGAAGGCCGTGCGCCTCCCCAGGCGGTTCCTCCTCCTGCCGCCCCACGCCAAGGCCGAGGCCATGAAGGCCCTGGAGGACCGCCTCATGGCCTACTACCTCCAGAGGGGCTTCCCCGAGGTGCGGGTGCGCCGCCGCGTGGAGGGCGTCAAGGGCGACGCGGTGGAGGTGCGCCTCATCATCCGGGAAGGGCAGCGGCGCTTCCTGGATGCGCTGGTGCTGGAACTTCCCCCAGACCCCGCCTTTCCAAGGGATCGCCTGGCGCGAAGCCTGCTGCTGGCGCTGTCGGACCACCCGGTGGCCGTGCGGGGCACGTCGCGCTATCGCTCGGACCGGCGCCATCTCCAGGGCTTCGAGGGCACCCTCGAGACCACGCCCGATGGGGCCCGCCTGACCTTCAAGCCTGCCCTGCCCCTGGTCCGGAACGACCTGGCCCTGGTGGTCTCCGACCTGCGCCAGCGCCTCTCCTCGGCGGGCTCGGCCAATCCCAAGGTGAAGCTCGCTTTCGAGGATGACGAAACCCAGCCCGTGGTGCGCTTCCAGGTGCCCGCGCAGCCTCTGGACCGCACGCGGCGGCTGGTGGTGCAGGGCAGCGACCGGACGCGCGCCGAGGCGGTCCTGCGTGAAACCGGGCTGGCTGCAGGTGTGCCGCTGGATCCCGTGAAGCTGGACGAGAGCCAGGTCCAGCTCGGCGGGCTCGGGGCCTTCCAGCGGGTGGATCTGCTCACCCTGAAGGACCTCCCCGGCCAGGAGAAGGAGCCCTGGCAACGCGGGGATCTGGGTCTGCGCCTGCAGGAGCGGAACCCGTGGGTGTTCACCGAATCGTTCGGCTATGACAATACCCAGGGCTATCACTTCGGGCTGAATGCCCAGCGCCTGAACGTGGGCGGCATGGGGCGGTCCATGGATTTCGGCCTGCGGGCGGGGGACCAGACCCTCGACAGCCCCTTCCTGCGGCGGGCCTTCCCCACTGGCGACATCAAGCGGTCGGTGGACAGCTACAGCGTCGGCTACACCGATCCCTGGTTCCTTCCCGGGTCGCTGGACTCCCTGCTGGCGCCCCGCACGCGCTTCCGGGTCGAGGGCGCCTACATCGAGGAGGCCCAGGCCGCTTTCTTCGCCCGTCGCCGGCGGTTCACGCCGAGCCTGGAATGGAAGATCAGCCCCGTGCAGGTGGTCCAGTTCGGCTACCGCTTCGAGCGGGTCGAGGTGGCCTCCAACACGGACAGCGACGGCGTGCCGCTGCTCGCCGACCAGGATCTCTTCCTGTTGGCGCGGACCCCGGCCCGGAGCATCATCTCCGCGCCCTACCTCCAGGTGGTGGTGGACCGCCGGGACCGGCCCTACGATCCCACCCAGGGCACCTTCTTCCTGGGGCGGCTGGAGCTGGCCAACCAGGTGTTTGGCACCTCCACCAACAGCAGCTTCGTGAAGCTGGACCTCCGCCACCAGTGGAACTGGCCCGTGGGCTTCCACGCGGAGCACGGCGTCTTCATGATCAGTGCCCGCCTGGGGCTTGCCCGGCCCACCGCGCAGTCCGCCAAGGACCTGCCGCTGTCCGAGCGGTTCTTCGGCGGTGGCTCCTTCACGGTGCGCGGCGTGGAACCGGACATGCTGGGGGACATCCAGCGCACGGACTCGCTGGGCAACAAGCTCGCCCATCCCATCCCGCTGGGGGGCCAGGCCCTGGTGGTCATGAACCTGGAATACCGCTTCCCCTTCTTCGGCATGCAGAGCGTGTGGGCCGAGATCTTCGCCGACAGCGGCCAGGTCTACCGCAGCCTGAATCCGGAGAAGGATGCCCTGTCGAGGTTCCCGGCCCTCCGCACCACCCTGGGCGTCGGCATCATCCTGAAGCTGGGCTTCCCCCTCAAGCTGGAGTACGCCGCCGACTGGAAGCGCATCATCGGCCGTCCCCGCAGCGAGGAAGAGCGCGACACCCAGCTGAAGAGCCTGCTGATCTCGGCGGGGTTCCAGTTCTGAGGGATGGCCAGGCCTCGGGCAGTTGAAGCGGGATGGGCAGTTCCCGGGCGTGGTTCCGCCCGGGAAGGGTGACCTCTACCGCTGGGAGCCCAAAAACGACCGTTCGCCTGTTTTTTCTATCTTGGCCTGAGCAGGGACCCATATTGGCGGCCTTCGTTCCGAGTCCATCCAGGGCCAGTTGCCTGGGTTTGGGTGAGCCGGAGCTCCACTCGCCGCTGTCGCGAATGGGTTGCGGCCATGGCGGCGTCCCACTGGCAACCCGGTTTCAGGAGGACCCCATGTTGTCCAAAGCCGCCCTGGATTTCCTGCTTCGCCTGACGGACTGGTTCCATGGCCACTGGGAGGATCCGGAGTGGGGAAAGCGCCCCACCACCCAGATCCTCATTGCGCTGGCGCTCCGCGACCTGGCCACCGGCCTTCATGACGCGGAGTCCCGCAGCCAGATCCAGGCTGCCGCCGACAAGGTCATCGCGAAGCACGGCCAGGCCATGACCCGGGCCTGATCGTCTCCGGCGCTCCACTGGAGCGCCTCCGCCGGGCCCCACCATCCGACCGAAGCGGAGCGAAGGGAGGATAGGACCGATCGCCGGAGGCGATGGCGGCCCCGAAGGGGTGAGGGCCGGAGGCCCGAATCAGCCTGCCCGCCGGACTTTCTCGGCGGCTCGAGACCGCCCGATTGGGGATACAGAAAAGGCCGCTTGTCAGCGGCCTTCAGTGGTTGGCGCGGGCGGTCTCGAACCATGCGTCCGGCTGGGCACGGGCCTGATCGCTTCCGGCGCTCCACTGGAGCGCCTCCAGCGGGCCCTACCTGCCCGCCGGACTTTCTCGGCGGCTCGAGACCGCCCGATTGGGGATACAGAAAAGGCCGCTTGTCAGCGGCCTTCAGTGGTTGGCGCGGGCGGTCTCGAACCGCCGACCCCTACCGTGTCAAGGTAGTGCTCTACCCCTGAGCTACGCGCCAGCGCGAAGCTCCATTCTAGCGGAACGGGGGCGGCTGTCGAGCCTCCAGGCGGGGGGTGGCGGTCAACGGTTCCAGTACCAGAGCAGCAGGGCGGCCAGGGTGCCGAGGATCACCAGGGTCCATTCGGTGGCGTAAGGATGATCTAAGGCGAACCGGGTCAGGGGCACCTGGGGATGAAAGTGGGGATGACCATGGGGATGGGGGTGGGTGGTCATGGGAACCTCCGATCCTGAGGACCACGGTCCATGCCCAACATGGGTCGCGAACCTGCCCAGCGCCATCACAACCCTCCGGAAAGGGTCAATGGTGAAGGTAGGTGGCCGGCCAGAAGAGCCAGGCAAACAGGGCCCCCACCAGGATCAGCAGCCAGTCGAGCGAGGGGTCGTGCGCGAAGTCGTGGCGGCGGAGGAAGTGGGCGGCCATGACAGCCTCCATCCAGGGGACACCCGTCCACGGTGAGGATGGGTCCGGGCCCCGGCGGGCGCTGTGACTTTCCTGGAACTTCGAGTCCGGCTATTCGACCGTCACGCTCTTGGCCAGGTTCCTCGGCTGGTCCACGTCACAACCACGCAATACCGCGATGTGGTAGGCCAGCAGCTGGAGGGGCACGGCGTAGACGATGGGGGCCAGCCAGGGGTGGACGGCCGGCAGCTCCAGCACGTCTTCCGCGATGCCGGAGAGCCCCGTATCGCCTTCGGTGACCAGGGCCAGGATGCGGCCGTCGCGGGCGGCGGCCTCCTGGAGGTTGCTGAGGGTCTTCTCCCGGTGAGCGTCGTGGGGCATGAGGGCCACCACGGGCAGGGTCTTGTCGATGAGGGCGATGGGGCCGTGCTTCATCTCGCCCGCGGGGTAGCCCTCGGCGTGGATGTACGAGATCTCCTTCAGCTTCAAGGCTCCTTCCAGGGCAATCGGATAGCAGGGGCCGCGGCCCAGGTAGAGGAAGTCCGTGGCATCTTTCCACCGCTGCGCCCACTGGATGATCTGGGGTTCCAGGCTGTTGAGGCGCTCGAGGTGGGCGGGCAGCTCGCGCAGGCCCTGGAGCAGCTCGGCCTTGAGCACGGGGTCCACGGTGCCCTTGGCCTCGCCCAGCTTCAGGGCCAGCAGGGTGAGCACCGCCAGCTGGGTGGTGAAGGCCTTGGTGGAGGCGACGCCGATCTCGGGCCCGGCGTGGGTCATGAGGGTGGCCTCGGCCTGGCGGGTGGCGGTGGAGCCCATGACGTTGCAGACGGCCAGGGTTCGGGCTCCGCGCAGGGCGGCCTCCTTCATGGCGGCCAGGGTGTCGGCGGTCTCGCCGCTCTGGGTGATGCCGATGATGAGCGTGCCGGGCTGGATCACGGGTTCGCGGTAGCGGTACTCGCTGGCGTAGTCGACTTCGACGGCCACCCGGCTCAGCTGCTCGATGAGGAACTTGCCCACAAGGCCGGAATGCCAGCTGGTGCCGCAGGCCACGATGTGGATGCGGTTGAGGTCCGCCAGCTCCTGGGCGTTGAAGGGCAGATCCAGGGGGATCGCCTCCCCATCCAGGGGCAGCCGGTTCAGCAGGGTGTTTGAGAGGGCCTGGGGCTGCTCGAAGATCTCCTTCTGCATGAAGTGCTTGTAGCCGCCCTTTTCCGCGGCGACGGGGTCGTAGGGGATGGTGTGGACCGGGCGCTGCACCTCGCTGCCGTCCAGGCGGAAGATGCGCGCGCCGTCGCGGGTCAGCTCCACCAGGTCGCCGTCCTCCAGGAAGATCACGCGGCGGGTGTGGGGCAGGAGAGGCACCACGTCCGAGGCCAGGAAGGTCTCGCCCTCGCCCAGGCCCAGCACCAGCGGGGGACCACTGCGGGCGGCGAGGATGCGGTCCTTGTCCGCAGCCTGGAGGCAGGCCAGCGCATAGATGCCCCGCATGCGGCCCACGGCCTCGCGGAAGGCGTCCGGAAAGCTCATGCCCCGCTTCATCAGGTGGGCCACCATCACGGGGAAGCATTCGGTATCGGTCTCGGAGCGGAAGCTCTCGCCCGCGGCCTTCAGCTCGGCCCGCAGCTCCAGGAAGTTCTCGAAGATGCCGTTGTGCACGGCCACCACCAGGCCGTCGCCGCTGCAGTGGGGATGGGCGTTCTCCTCCGTGGGCCGGCCGTGGGTGGCCCAGCGGGTGTGGCCGATGCCCAGGGGCGCTGGATCCGCGAGATCCACCTTGCCCGCGAGGTTCGCGAGCTTCCCCGAGGCGCGGATGATGCGGAATCCGTCCGTGGGATCCGACAGGGCCACGCCGGCGCTGTCATAGCCACGGTATTCCAGGCTCCGCAGGCCGTTCACCAGGATGCCCGCGGCGCCCTGCTGACCGATGTAACCGACGATTCCGCACATGAGGGACTCCGATCCGATGCTTCCGACCATAGCCGGGCGGGGCTGAGGTTCCAATGTGGCTGGGGGCACACGCCCTGAGGTAGCACGCGAACCACAGGTGTGGTGCTCGGACCGGGCGACGGGTCAGCCCCGGATCTGCTGCTCCAGGAGCTTGCTCCGGAGCTGCAGCATGGCCTTGGTGTGCAGCTGGGAGACCCGGGACTCGGTGATGTTCAGGAGGATCCCGATCTCCTTCATGGTCAGCTCGTCGAAGTAGTAGAGCTGGACCACGAACTTCTCCTTCTTGGGCCGTCCCTCGATGACCGTCCGCAGGATGGCCTTGATCTCCGCGGTCTGGAAGATCTGATGGGGATCCTCGGCGTCCGGATCGGGCACGAAACTGATGAGGCTCTCGCCCTCGCCGTCCTCGCCCGCCTCGACGAAGGTGCCGAGGGTCACGCCCTTCAGCTCGTCCAGGTTCTTGTGCAGTTCGTCGAGGGGGAGTCCCAGGTGGCGCGCCACCTCCTCGTCCGTGGCTGCCCGCCCCTTCTGCTGCTCGATGAGGTGGTAGGCGTTCTCGATGTCCTTCTTCTTCCGCCGGAGGCTGCGGGGCACCCAGTCCAGCTCCCGCAGGCCGTCCAGGATGGCGCCCTTGATCCGCAGCTCGGCGTAGGTCTTGAACTTGATGTTGCGGGTGGGTTCGAACTTCTCGATGGCATCCATCAGGCCCAGGATGCCGCTGTTGATGAGGTCATCCAGCTCGACGTGGGCGGGGAGGCGCGAGGCGATCCGGTGGGCCACGAACTTCACCAGGGGCACGTAGTCCTTGATGATCTGCTCCCGGTTCTGGCGGTCGAAGGGCTCCGGAGGTTCCGCTTCACCGCTGGCGGGTGAAGCCGCCGCCTTCGCCCGGTCACTGGCCGCCAGGAGGGCCGCCCAGGGCCGGAGGGCGGCCGGAGCGGAGGCCATGGCCCGGGCCAGTTCGTCATCAATGGACGAGCCGGAATCGACAGGCTGGTCTGGGATCAGGACCATTCGGATTCCTAGGGTGCGTCACCAGGCGCGGGCAGTCTCCAGAATGCCGCAAAGTCGTCCGGCTGCAAGGATACCTGGCCCAGCAATTGCTGGGCGATGGCACCGAAGGCCCGGGAAGCCGGGCTGTCGGGGAAGAGCTCCACCACCCCCCGCTGCTGGCGCACCGCCTGGAGGATGTGGGGATCGTTGGGAACCATGCCCAGCACCGGAACCTGTTTGCCCAGGAAACGTTCCGTCGCCTCCTGGAGCTGGTCCACGGTCTCCCGGGCCTCTTCGGCGCTCTGGCCGTTGTTCACCAGCAGCCACAGCGGTTTCGAGGGCTCACGCAGGTGCAGCACCTTCACCATGGCGTACGCGTCCACCAGGCTCGTGGGCTCGGGGGTGGCCACGAGGATGACCTCCTGGGCCGCCAGAAGGAGCTTGAGGACCGATTCGTGGATGCCGGCCGCGGTGTCGATCAGGAGCCAATCCACCGTCTCGGCCACCCGCTGGAGGCCCTGGACCAGGCGCAGCTCGCTCATGGTGTCGAGCCGAGTGAGCTCCTGGATGCCACTGCTGGCGGGCAGAATCTGCATACCAGAAGGGCCCTCCAGCAGGATCTCCTCCAGCACCTTCTCGCCCCGGAGGACATGCTCAAGCGTGTATTTCGGAGACAGGCCCAGCAGGATGTCCAGGTTGGCCAGGCCGAAATTCGCATCCATGACCACCACCCGCTGGCCCTGCCGGGCCAGGGACAGGGCCAGTCCGGCGGTGACATTGGTCTTGCCCACGCCGCCCTTGCCGGAGGTGATGGCCACGACCCGGGCGGCGAACAGGGGGGCCTCGGCGCCCTGGCCCAGGGGCAGGCTGCGGAGCCGGGGGGCCGCGTGACCGCTCATTCCGACGCCTCCGCCCCCGCCGTCGCCGACGCCCGGTCCGGCCGCCAGGCCTGGCGGGCCCATGATGGAAGCAGACTGTCCTGGAAGGTCAACATACCGACACCCGCCGGGTGCGGGGCGAGGCTTGTGCCAAAGAAGCTGTCGGCTGTCAGCTGTCAGCTCTCAGCTCTCAGCTCTCAGCTCTCAGCTCTCAGCTGTCAGCTGTCAGGGGCGCAGCTTCAGGGCATCCCAGCGCTCCGGTGGGTGGAAGCGGCAGCGCAGCCCGGCCCAGCTCACGCGCTGGAAGGTGACCTGGCCGGGCCAGGGGACGCGGTCCAGCCAGGTCCGGAGGGCCCGCTGGAGGCGGAGGCGCTGCTCGGGCTCCAGGGCCGTGTCGGCCCCGACCCAGGACCCGGGCCGCCGGGCCTTCACCTCCAGGAGGCGCAGCTCGGGCCCCCGGCTCAGGAGCAGGTCCAGCTCGTAGCGGCCCAGCTTCTGCCGCCAGGCCACCAGGTCCCAGCCCCGGGCCCAGAGCAGCCAGAGCGTCAGCCGCTCGGCCCTCAGGCCCAGCCGCCGGGCGGCTTCACCGCGGCGCATGGGGGAGGTCCAGGGCATAGAACACGGTATCCACGGCCATGCGGGGGAAGTCCCGGGGCAGCTCCCCCGGCTCCACGCGCCGGAAGCCGTTGCGCTCATAGAAGCGGTGGGCGGCGCCCATGTGGGGGAGGGTGCCCAGCCAGATGCCCGGGAGGGCCTGGTTTCCGGCGTGGTCGAGCAGGGTGTCCAGGAGGGCCTGGGCCAGGCCGCTGCCCCGGTGGTCCTTGTGGAGGAACATCTTCCTCAGGGCGCCTCCGCTTCCGAAATCGATGAGGCCGATGGTGCCCACCACCCGGCCTTCCGCGAGGGCCACCCAGAATCCGCCCCGGCCCGCCTGGTAGACCTCGGGGATCCGCGCCAGATCCGGCTGGTCCCGGGCGCTGATGGGCACCCCGAACTCGATCTGCTGGATGGGGAGGATCAGGTCGAGCACCTGGCCCTCGAGGCCCGGCTGGAAAGGCTGGATCAGGAAGGCCATGGATCCTACTCGTCCCGCCTCGGCAGCAGCAGGCTGCGCTGGACGCGCTCGAGGTTGCCGTGGAGGCGGACGATCTTCCAGGCCAGGATCATGGCGTAGCCCAGCCAGACCCAAAGGATGCGGGGATCCACCGGCGTGCGCTTGAGGACCTCCGTGCCGAGGTCGAGGCGCAGGCCCTGGAGGAACCAGGTCACGGCGCCGAAGGCGATGACCAGGTGCCCCCAGCGGATCCAGAAGGGGCGCAGGCCCTCCTTCACCTTCCAGCGCAGCAGCAGCCAGCGGTCGAAGCGGTCGCTCTTCTCCTCGGCGAAGTGCAGGGCCAGCAGCTGGTCCACCAGCGGGGCGTAGCGGTGGACCTTCAGCTCCTGGACCTCCTCCTCGCCGTTCACCTTGCGCAGGAAGGCGGAACGGATCTTCCCGATGCACTCCTCCCAGGGGGCCTCCTCCCGGTGGATGGCGAGGTGCAGGCGCACCAGTCCCACCCACAGCAGGGCCTGGGCCAGCAGCACGGCCCACAGGGACGCGCCCTGCCAGCCCTGGGTGCGGACGAGATCGAGGAAGCGGGTGAGATCCATGCGGGGAGTGTACCGCTATCCCTCCAAGGTCCGGCAAGGGGTCAGAGGGAGGCTGTCTTGGCAGAGGATCTGAAGGCGGCGGTACCAACTCGCCGTATCGCCTATCGATCCGCTCTCTCTGGAAACAAGGTTCGCACGCTCAAGAATGCCAGGAGCGGAATCGCGAACGCGTAGACGTACTGCGTCCGCGACACGCCGATGCCGAACGGGAACCAGATGCCCGGTACGCCGATCGCATCGAGCAGCTCGCCACCGAATAGCGCGGCCATGATGGAGGCCAACGTGACGAGCGCCAGGATCCGCATGGATCCGCTGCGGGCGATGCGTGCTCCGATCATAGCAAACAGCGCGATGGACGCGAGCCGGCTGCCCCTCGTCACACTTGCCGAATGGATCACGGCGCCGACCATCGCGGCGACCGCCAGCAGCGCGGCGGACACATCGAAGCTCCGCCACGGAGGAAGGCACCAGCGATTCCAGGCCAGCGTCCAGGCGGCCACCGTTGGCACCCACATCACTGACGCCAGCCAGGCATAGGTAGCCAGATCCATCAGATCGGTCCACGCGAGGATCGCGTTGTTGAGGCGCCTGGCCGCCATGAGCGCGAGCGCGATGCAGGCAAAGATCAAGAATCGCCCGTGGCTGCTTCGAGGCCGGCACCAGAGTGCCAAGCCAATGAGTGCAAGCATCGTTAACGGCTCGATCACATCGACGATGTAACCGGCGATGGTTCGCTGCCATTGCACGCGGTGGAGCGCATCGCTCACCGGCCGCGGAGCCAGTATGGGAACGCTGTGCATGCCGCCGCCGTCTGCGCTGTCGCCGGAAACGGGAGGCATGTACGCGCGGACAGCGAGCAGGCCACGGGTGCCCGCCACACCGGCAGGCAGGGCGAACCGCAGCGGCCGCGTACCGACGGCCCGCGGGCCCGCACCGAGTCTGCCCGACCCGCCTAACAGTTGACCGTTCCAATAGAGCTCATAGCCATTCTCGACGAGGGTCGGTCCGAGGATGTCCCACGACGCGGGTCCGGCCGGCACCGTCACCGTGCGCCGGTACCAGGCGTAGCCGTGATAGCCGGGATGACCGTGTGCCATCCATCCGCCGACGTAATCGGGCAGACCTACGTCGCCATCGTGGCTGCCCGGCGCGGCGGTCATGTCGACCGTCTCCCAACCGCCATCGTCCGTGGTGGCCTCCGCCCAGTGGGGGTCATCGCCGATATGGAATCGCCAGGAGCCATCGAGCAGGGTCGCTGCGGCGCGCAGCTCCGGCGGATCAGGGCGGCCGCCGCTCGCCAGGTCGGCGATCACGATGGTAAATGCCAGCAGCGTCGCAATGGCGAGGCCAAGCATCAATTTACGTCGGGTTGCGTTGATCGAGGCTGCCGTCGAAGCATCCGAATGGGGCTGCATGCAATGACCTCATTGATAGCTCGGTATTGATGTCTTGACATTGATAAACAGGTTAACATTCGAACGAGTTCAACCAGTAGGGCCTGGATAGGGGCATAGAGGAACAAGCAACACCGCCTGTCGCCCATGCGTCGTCGAATCGTGGTGTAGGCTGGCCCCAACGGAGGGTGCCATGGCGGCTGAAGGCATGAAGACGGCGGCGAACTGGGCGAAGGACCTGGGCGTGCCTGAGAAGAAGCTGAAGGACGCGCTGAAGGCCGCCGGTATCGAGCCCGACGCAAAGAAGGGCGTGTGCGCCTACTACTCCCAGGCCTCCGCCGAGAAGGCGAAGAAGGCCATCAAGTAGGCTCTAGACCTTGTTCCAGGCCACTTCGCCGGCCGCGAGGAAGGCCTCGCCGTCCATGCCCCGGTCCTCAGCGCGCTGGATCAGGTGCTGGAGGGCCTCGGCGGTGGCTTCGGCGTCCTGGAGGGCGCGGTGGGCGCGGGTGTTGGTGATGCCGAGGAACTCGCAGAGCTCGGCCAGACTCCGCCGGGGCAGCTCCGGGATGAGCTTCTTGGCCAGCAGCCGGGTGCAGATGAGGCGGTGGCGGCGCCAGACGCCTTCGGGCAGCCAGGCCTTGAGGAAGCTGCCGTCGTAGGGCGCGTGGTGGGCCACCCAGATGCGGCCCTCCAGCTTCGGCACCAGCTTCAGGGCCACCTGCTCCCAGGGCGGCGCGCCCGCCAGCATGGGCAGGCTGATGCCCGTGAGGCGCTGGATCTCCTCCGGCAGGAACCCCTGGATGGCGGCCAGGCTCGACCAGCGGTCCTCCACCACCTGGCCGGCGAGGCGCACCAGGCCCACTTCGGTGATCTCGGAGGGCTGGATGAACCGCCCGTCGTTGCCCCAGCGGGCCTTGGGGCTCCCGCCGGTGGTCTCCAGGTCCAGCACCGCGAAGCGCAGCTCCCGCAGCGCGGGGGAGCCGGGTTCGAGGAGGGGTTCCTGGGTCATGCGCTGACCAGGGTCTTCAGGCCATCCTTGAAGAGCACGTCGACCTTGCGGCCCATCCGCCGCTGCACGCGGCCCAGGCCGAAGGCGGGATGGTCCATCCAGGCGCCCTCCTCCCAGCGTTCGGCCACGGAGTAGGGCCGGGCCTGGGCGCCGCCCTGCTCCCGGGCCACGGCCTCCTGGAACTGGGACACCAGCGAGCCGGGCCGCGGACCCCCGGCCTTGGCCGCTGCCGGGATGCGGGGCGAGCGGGGCAGGGGCTCGGGCTTGGCCGCGCGGAATTTATGCACGGAGCGGCAGTTCCCGCAGATGAGCCGGTCGGGCACGCCATCGGTCACGGTCAGGACCTGGTGGCGCGTCTCGCCGCCGCAGCGCCCGCAGGGCGCATCCACATCCTGGCCGGCGTAGTAGGTCTTCATCGTCATTGTTTCAGGTTAGCAGGCCCGAAGTAGCCCGGATGTACAGGAAGGCGGGGGCCGTGGGGCCCCCGCCTTCGTCTGGCCCGGCGTTCACTGCTTCGTATGGTCCAGCAGGCCGGTATTCATGAAGTCGAACCCGTCGTTCCTGCTGCGGAGCACATTGACGTAGGGGAAGCTGACATCCGTGTGCACGTGGATCCCGGGTGTCATGATCGTCTGGTAGACCAGCGTCTGCTTGTCGACGCCGTAGTAGTTGGTGACGTGGCTCGTGCAGTTGAAGATGATCTGGTTGGACGTGTTGGAGAAGCTGCCCATATGGACCGCCTCCACCTTGCCGTAAGGGCCACTGGTGTTGCCGAAGTCCTTGGTCAGGAAGTAGGTGAAGGTCCCGTTGGAATTGAACGTGTATTGCGTGGCCGCGTTGGAGTAATCGAAGGGATTGGGTATGCCGACGAAGAGCCAGCGGCCGACCAGCGTGGCGTCGTAGGGCTGATTGACGGTGACGGTGCAGGTGGCGGAGAGGGCGCCCTTGGTGGCCGTGATGAGGGCCGTGCCCCTCCAGACGGCGGTGACAAAGCCCGAGGCATTCACCGTGGCCACCGTCGGGGCACTGGAGGCCCAGGCGACCTGGGCATCATAGGGCGTCACCACGGAGCCGTCCGAGAAGTGGCCGGTGGCGGTGATGTCCATGGTCTGTCCGGCGCTCCCGGTGGCAGTGGTGGGATTCAGGGTGATGGAGGTGAGGGTCGGGGCGGTGGCGCTCACGGTGATGGCGGCCGTGCGGGACACGCTACCCAGGCGTGCGGTGATGGTCGTGCTTCCAGCGGCAACGGCAGTGACCACACCGCCCGCATTCACCGTGGCCACGGAAGGCGCGGAGCTGGTCCAGGCCAGATTGGAATCGTAGGGGACGGTGCTCGTGCCGTTGGACCAATTGGCGGTGGAGGTGATGTCGACGGTCTGGCCCACGTTCAGGGTGGCGCTGGCGGGGTCCAGGGAAATGGAAGTCACCGTGGGGCCGGCGTTGACGGTGATGGTTGCCGTGCCGGAGACCCCCGAGGCGCTGGCCGTGATGGTGGTCGTGCCCGCGGTCTGGGCCGTCACCACGCCGATGGAATCCACCGTGGCCACGGCCGGGGCGCTGGAGGTCCAAGTCACCCGGGTGTCATAGGGAGAGTCGGTGGTGCCGTTCGAGAGGTGCCCGGTCGCTGCGATATCCACGGTCTGCCCGATGTTCAGGGCGCTGCTGATCGGGTTGAGGGTGATGGACGTCAAGGTGGGACTCGAAGTGCTCACGGTGATGGCGGCCGTGGTGTTGAGACCGTTGGCGCTGGCCGTGAGGATGGCGGATCCGGCAGCGACGGCCGTGACAACCCCGGCTGAATTCACCGTGGCCACATTGGGAAGGTTGGTGGTCCAGGTGACGCTGGAGTCGTAGGGGACGGTGCTGGTGCCGTTGGACCAGTTGGCGGTGGCGGTGAAATCCGCCGTCTGCCCCACATTCAGGGTGACGCCCGCAGCGGGGTTCAGGGCGATGGAGGTGAGGACCGCGGAGGAGGCATTGACGGTCACGACGGCGGAGCCCTGGATGGCGCCCTTGGCCGCGGTGATGGTGGCGGTCCCGGCCGCCACTCCGCTCACCAGGCCGCTGGCGGAAACGGAGGCCGTCCCCGGGGCGCTGGAGACCCAGGTCACCGAGCTGTCGTAGGGCGTGACCGTGGAGCCATCGGAAAAATGTCCCGTGGCCTGGATATCCGCCGAAGCGCCCACATTGAGGGTGGGTCCCGAGGGGGCGAGGGTGATGGAGGTCAGGGTCGGCGCGGTGGGAGGCGGAGTCGGGGGAGGCGTGCTGGAGCCACCACCGCCTCCCCCGCAGGCCGCGATCAGAAGGGACAACGCCCCCGGGAGCAGGAGGCGGAGGGCGCGAAGGCAGTAGGGGGGCGGGGCGGCAGGGCGCATGGAAATCCTCCAGGATGGGTGCTTCAGCCTCGGGGATCGGCCCGGGGGAGGGTAGGTACGCTTCTGAGAAGCTGGCTGGGCCACCCGGGGAATTTCCGGATTCCGGCGATCGTCCGTAGACTGGAACCTCCTCCCCCGGAGCCAGCCCTGAGCGCACGGACGCCCACCGTCTTTCTCGATCCCCAGAGCCGGGAGCCGGTCTATCTCCAGATCGCGCACTCCCTCATGCAGGAGATCCACCGGGGCCGCCTCCACCCCGGGGATTCGCTGCCCGGGTACCGGACCCTCGGCGAACGGCTGGGCGTGAGCCGCAATACCGTGATGGCGGCCTATCGGGAACTGCAGGCCGAGGGTTGGGTCGTCTCCACCCCGGGGGAGGGCAGTGTCGTGGCGCCCGACCCGCCGACGCGGATGCATGGGCAGCCCCCGACCGCTGGCGATGCCTCCGAGGCCACCACCATGGGGTTCGATCTGGCTTCGGGGCTGCACGAAGCGGCGCCCAAGGGGGCCCCCGGCCTCCTGAAGGTGGGGAGTGGCCTGCCGGATCCCCGTCTCCTCCCTGGTGCGGAACTGGCCCGGGCCTACCGCCGGGCCCTGGTCCTGAACCGCCAGCAGAACCTCGAGCTGGAGGATCCGCAGGGGCACCCCATGCTCCGCCAGTCGCTGGCCCGGATGCTGGGAGAGGCCCGGGGCATCGCCGCCTCGCCCGAGAACATCCTCGTCACCCGGGGCAGCCAGATGGCCCTCTTCCTGGTGGGCCAGGCGCTGCTTTCGGCGGGAGAGGCCGTGGCGGTCGAGGCCCTGGGCCACCCGGGAGTCTGGGAGGCCTTCGCCCGGGCTGGTGCCCGCTGCCTGCCCGTCCCCGTGGACGCGGAGGGCATGCGCGTCGGCGCCCTGGCCCAGCTGGCGGAATCTGAGCGGCTGCGGGCCGTCTACGTCACGCCGCTGCGCCAGTACCCCACCCTGGTGCCTCTATCGGCGGAGCGGCGGGCGCGGCTGATGGCCCTGGCCCAGTCCCACCGGTTCGCCATCATCGAGAACGACCAGGACAGCGAGTTCCTGTTCGAGGGCCGCCCCCGGGCCCCTCTGGCGGCAGAGGACCGGTCCGGGGTGGTCGTCCACGTGGGCACCCTCAGCAAGATCTTCAGCCCCAACCTGCGCCTGGGCTATGTGCATGGACCGGCCCCCCTCATCGCCCGGATGCGCGCCCTGCGGCAGGCCCTGGACCGCCAGGGGGACATGGTGCTGGAGCGGGCCTTCGCCGAACTGCTGGACGATGGGGCCATCCACCGCCACCTCAACCGCATGCAGCTGGCCTATCGGGCCCGCCGCGACGTCCTCTGCCGGGCGCTGGAGCGGGCCCTGGGCGATCGCCTGCGCTTCCAGGTGCCGGAGGGCGGTCTGGCCCTGTGGGCCCAGGTGGCGGAAGGCGTGGATGTGGACCGCTGGTCGGCCCGGGCGCTGGAGCAGGGCGTGGCCTTCCAGCCCGGGCGGCGCTTCGCCTTCGATGGCAGCGCCGTGCAGGGCCTGCGCCTGGGGTTCTCGAACTACCCGGAATCGGATCTGGAAGAGGTGGCCCTCCGCATGCGCGCGGCGCTGGATGGAGACCGATGAGCCTGCTGCTGACCTCCTTCGATGGCCGGATCACCCTGAAGGGCGTCCTGGGCATCGGTGGCATGGGCGAGGTCCACCGGGCCTGGGACGCAGGGCTGGAGCGCCCGGTGGCGGTGAAGTTCGTCCGGAGCCAGGATCCGCAGGAGGCCGATCGCCTCCTGCTGGAAGCGCGCCTTCAGGCGCGCGTGGAGCATCCGAACGTGGTTCGCGTGCATGACACGGGCACCCTGGAAGGGCGTCCCTGCATCCTCCTCCAGCTGGTGGAGGGGCGGACCTTCGCGGACCTCCGCGCCGAAGGGGACTGGCGGGTCGTGGTCGCCCTCGCCGCCCAGGCGGCCCGGGGCCTGGGGGCCGCCCACCGGATGGGCCTCGTCCACCGCGATGTGAAGCCGGCCAACATCCTCGTGGAGGACACCGAGGAGGGCCCCCAGGCCCGCCTGACGGATTTCGGCCTGGCGCGGGATGAAGAGGGCGGCCTCACCCGCTCGGGCCTGCTGATGGGCACGGTGGATTTCATGGCCCCGGAGCAGGTCTCGGGCGCGGCCCCGGTGGATTTCCGGGCCGACATCTACGGCCTGGGGGCCACGCTCTACGCGGTTCTGGCCGGCCGGCCGCCGTTCCGGAATCCGGTCGGATCCACGGCGGAGGCGCCTAGTACCCTGGACCTCCACGGCGCCACCGCCGCGGGAGATCTGCATCCGGGCGAGCTGCTGCACCGGGTGCTGGAGAAGGATCCGCTTCCGCTCACCACAGCGGTCCCGGGCCTGCCCAGGGATCTGGCCACGGTCGTGGCCAAGGCCATGGAGAAGCCGCCGGACCGGCGCTATGCCACTGCCGAAGCCCTGGCCGACGACCTGGAGCGGGTGCTGAAGGGCCAGGCCATCCTGGCCCGGCCCATGGGGTGGCTGGAGCGCGGCCTGCGCTGGTCCAGGCGCAACCCTGCGGCCGCGAAGGCCCTTGGCGCGAGTCTCACCGTGATGCTCGCCACGGGCGTCTTCGCCACCTGGAACAGCCGCCGCAGCACCCTCGCGGCCCTGGATGCGGCCCAGCTGGGTGGGGAGGCGAAGGCCTTCGAGCTGCGCCTCCGCATGGCCCACCTGGCTCCAGCCCACGACCTCCGGCCCGTCCACAGAGAGCTCCGGGCCGGCCTGGTCCACTTCGCGGCCCGGCGCGGCGCGGCTTCAGCCGCAGTGGATTACGCCCGCGGCCGGGTTCTCCTCCTGCTCGATGAGCTGGACCAGGCCCGCGCCGTGCTGGAATCCTCGCAGGCCCTGGGGTTCCGGGGGGCGGAGCTGGATGCGGCACTCGGCCTGGTCTACGGCCGGATCTATGAGCGGGACCTGCCCACCATCGAAAGCCTCCAGGATCCCGCCTTCCGGGAGCGGCGCCTGGCCGAGCTCCAGGAGCGGTACCGGAAGCCCGCGCTGACGCACCTGGCCGCGGCGGGGTCCGACCCCCTCCTGCAGGCGGAGGCGGCCCTGCTGCAGCGGCGCTACGATGACACCCGTCGGCTTGCGCTGGCGGCGCGGAGCCAGGATGGTGAGCGGGCGGAGGCCACTCTGCTTGCGGCCCGGGTGTGGTACCGGGAAGGACGGGATGCCTACAACCGCCGGGACGCGGCCCGGGCCGAGGCCTGCGCCCTCGAGGGGATGATCGTGGCGCGCGGCCTCATGGAGGACCTCCGCAGCGACCCGTCGGTGCCGATCCTCCTGGGCGGATTCAAGGATCTCCTGGCTTCGGTGGTCAACGACCGGGGCGGAGACGCCAAGGCCCTGGTCGCCGAAGGGCTGGCCTTCGCGGAGCAGGCCCTGGCTCTGGATGTAGAGTCCCGGGAGGCCTGGATCCTCAAGATCCAGCTGCTGGCGAGCCGCGCCAAGATCGCCTCCCAGCAGGAGGGGGACGGCCTGGAGCGGGCGAAGACCATGCTGGAAACCACCCGGCGGCTGGTGGCACTGGATCCCCTCAGCGCCAAGGCCCAGATGCTCCTGTCCTACGGGCTCTATGCGGTGGGCCATGAAATGGAATCCAGGAACCAGGATCCGGCAGCCTTCCATCTGGAGGGCTTCCGGGCCGGAATGGAGGCCGACCGCCTGCAGCCGTGGAATGCCAGCGGATTGCACCGGGCGCTCATGAACGCGATCGAGCACATCGATGGGCAGCTCAAGCGCGGGAAGGATCCCACGGAGCTGCTCGCCGCGGCCGAGTCCGCCGCGCGGCGGCTGGAGAACCTGGAAGGACGCGGAGGCCTGCACCCCCATCAGGTGCTCGGCACGGTCGCGCACCTGCGGTCCATCCTGGGGCAGGTGGCCTGGATCCAGGGGCGTGATCCGGATCCGTACCTGGCGGAAGCTGTCCGGAACTTCCAGGAGTTGAGGGCGGCGGAGCCCGATCACACCGAGCACCTCGCCTACCTGTGCTGGATCGCCCAGAAACAGATGGACAGCCGGGTGGTCGCAGGGCGGGAGGTGGAATCGATCTTCCAGGCCATCCTTCCGGCGGCGGACGAGGCCGTGCGCCGCATGCCGGACCAGCCCATGCTGAAGGCCTATCGCGCGAGCCTCTTCGTGTTCTCCATGGCCGGCCGGGTCAACGGCCGCTTCATGGCGCTGGATCCGGATCGCCGCCGGGCTGCCCACCGGGCCATGGACGAGGCGATGGCGGCCTCCCGCCATCCAGCGGTATTGCAGGCCCGGGGCCTGCTCTGGCTCGCCGAGGCCGAGGCGGGGTTCCAGGCCTCTGCCGACAAGAGCATCCGGGATTTCGAGGGCGTCATCCGCTCGAAAGCCTCCCAGGCCTCCAATGAGGTCTCGCTCGTCCGGGCCCTGCGGATCCGCCGGGCGCCCGGGGACCTGGAGCGGGCCATGGCCTCCCTCGAGACGCTGCGGAAAGAGGAACCCGCGGATCCCGATCTGATGCTCTACCAGGCGATCCTGCTCAAGGACCTGGGGCGCCATGCGGAGGCGTGGGCCTGGCGTCAGAAGGCGCTGGCGGCGCAGCCCCTGCTGGCCGGCCACCCCATGCTGGTCTCGGCCTTCGGGCGGGATGCCGCCGGTTCCGGCGCAGGGTCGGTGGCCCGGTAGCTTTCCGCCCCCTGCCGGGCAGCGGGGGGGTGGCCCACCCCATTTCCCGGAAGTGTGCCTGGGGCCGGAGGGCCCTGGTCCGGAGACTGGGCCAAGGTGTCCTGCGCCCAGACTGGAGAATTCCATGGTTCCGTTCCGCCCCTCCGCAGCGTTTCAGCGGGCAGCCTTTCTGATGACCCTCACGGGTTTCGCCTTCCTGGAAGGGTGCGGAGGCGGCGGGGGTGGCGGCAGTGCCGCTGCCCCGCCACCGCCCACGGCAAAGGCCTGGGGCGTGGCCGCGCTCATCGAAACCGACAATGCTGGCCCTGCCTATGTTCCGCAGGTCGCCATGGATGGCAGCGGCAACGCCCTGGCGGTGTGGCAGCAGCACGATGGCACGCGCTACAACCTGTGGTCCAACCGCTACACGGCTGGTGCCGGCTGGGGGGTGGCCACCCTCATCGAGACCGACAACCTCGATGATGCCACCGACCCCGCGATCGCCGTCAACGCCAGCGGCAACGGCCTGGCGGTATGGGGCCAGCACGACGGCGTGCACCGCAACATCGTGGCCAACCGCTACACGGCCGGCATCGGCTGGGGTACCGCCGTGCTCATTGAAACCGACAATGCCGGCAACGCCGTCAAACCCCAGGTCGTCATGGACGCCAACGGTAACGGCCTGGCGGTATGGACTCAGGATGATGACGTACACATGAACGTCATGGCCAACCGCTATACGGCAGGCAGCGGCTGGGGCACGGCCATGCCCATTGAGACCAACAACGTGGGTGAAGCCTTTGAACCCCAGATTGCCATCGGCGCCAACGGCAACGCGCTGGTGGTGTGGCGGCAGGACGACGGCCCTGGCACACGCATGAACATCTGGTCCAACCGCTACACCGCTGGCACCGGCTGGGGCACGGCAGAGCTAATTGAAACCGACAATGTAAGCGATGCCAACAGCCCCCGGGTCGCCCTTGATGCCAATGGCAACGGCCAGGCGGTGTGGTCCCAGTTCGATGGCACGCGCGACACCATTGTGACCAACCGCTATATCGCCGGTAGCGGCTGGGGCACGGCGACCGTCATCGCAGGGGCGGTGAATGCGGGAGGCCCCCAGATCGCCTTCGATACCAGCGGCAATGCCCTGGCCGTGTGGGTTCAGCCGGATGGCGCGCGCTACAGCATCTGGTCCAGCCGCTACATTGCAGGCACCGGCTGGGGCCCGGCGGCGCTCATCGAGACCGACAACGCGGGGGATGCCGGAAGCCCCCAGGTCGCCTTCGACGCCAGCGGCAATGCCCTGGCGGTGTGGGGTCAATCGGACGGCACGCGCATCAACATCTGGACCAACCGGTATACCGCTGGCAGCGGCTGGGGCACGGCCGCACTCCTCGAGACCGACAACGCGGGTGATGCCAACGAGCCCCAGATCACCATCGGCGCCAACGGCCAAGCGCTGGCGGTGTGGTACCAGTCCGACGGCACGCGCAGCAACATCTGGTCGAACCGCTTTCAGTAAGTCGCAACTGAGCCAATTCCACCCTCCTTTCCTCCTGGAGCTCCCATGTTCAAACCGCTCGCCATCGCCATCATGTTGATCGCCTCACCGACCTGGGCCCGGGCCCAGCCGGTGACACACCTGGGCGTTCCCGCCGCCAACCTCGTCGCCGTGGATATCAGCACGCGCTCGGATCTTTCCACCGGCGCAGTGACGACGGATGTGGGAACCCTTGAAAATGGGGTCTGGACCTGGCAATTCGGGGTGAAGGGCTTCGAAGTCCCCAAGGGCCGCACGCTCATCATCACTGATGCCCAGGCCTGGGTGCTGCACGAGCCGGGGACCGGCACGCCGGCCTCTCTCGAACTGATGCTGGAGCACCCCGCGGCCGGCTATTCGGGCAGCATGGCCCTCTTCACCTTCGCGGACATCCCCGCCAACGCCATGGGCGTGAAGCGCCAGACCTGGACCAGCGGCTTCATGGTGCCCGAGGGCATGAGCGTGAAGATCTGGGTCCAGCAGTTCTACCCCCTGAGCCTCATGTCCATGGCCCGCATCATCCTGCACGGCTACTACCTCTGAGAGGGTGGGGGATCCATGCGCCAGCACCTGATCGCCGGCACGCTGCTCGGCCTCCTCGTCGCCTGTGGTGGAGGCGGTAACGCCACCACCCAGGCCCCGACCCCTCCGCCGGCCCCGGCCTGGCAGGCGCCCGTGGAGCTCGCCGCTTCCAGCTACATGGGCGGCGCCCTGCTGGCGGGGGATGGGAAGGGCGCCGTCCTCGCCGCCTGGATGCGGACGGGCGTCGACTCCGGGGGCACGCCCTACTGGGAGCAGGTGGCGGCCCGCCTGCGCGCCGATGGTATCTGGGAGCCTCCCCAGGTCCTGGATGGGGCCAGCGGCAGCAACGGCCTCCAGTTCCCCGTGGCGGCCGTGGATGCCCGGGGGAAGGGACTCATCGCGTGGTTCGACGCCGTGCCCCGCAGCACCACCACGCGCCTCCGGACAGTTCCGGTGGACCTGGGCTCCCCCGCGCCCTTCGGCGTGCGGGCCACCGCCCTGGCGGTGGATCTGAAGGCCCCCGCGAACCTCCACCTGGCCACCGGATCCGATGGCAGTGCCATCGCCGCCTGGTCGGGTCTCCGCACGGACGCCACCCTGGGGGTGGACTTCGCCACCGTCCAGGCGGCCCGCCTCGAGGCGGGCGGGGCCTGGGGCACCCCCCAGTCCTATCACCTGAACATGTACTCGAGCCAATTCCTCCACGACCTGGCGGGCGATGGCCGGGGGGCCTACGTCCTCGATTTCTCCACGGGCGACGATGCCTGGGTGGAGAACGAGGCCGCGGACTACGCCCAGGGTGCCAGCGCCGCCACCGCCATCGCAGGATGGGGGCCGCTCTCCCAGCAGGCCTTCCCCACCGGGCATCCTCCCGTCTGGTCCCTGGATGCGGAGGGCCGCCTGGAAACCTGGCTGCTCTATGGCGTGGCCGGCACAGGGGACGCCCAGCGCCAGGCCTGGCCTCGCAGCCGCGCCGCCTCCGGCGTCTGGACCGTGGGGGACAAGGTGAGCCTGCCCCTGCCTGCCCGCAGCCTGGTCGCTTTCCGCACCGCGGGGGACACGGGCTGGCTGGCGGGGCTGGGATCCGAGGGCCTGTGGGTGGCGCCGCTGTCAGGCGCGGCGCCCGGCACGCCCCGGACGCTCCTGCCCCTGCCCACCACCACCGAGGTCATGGTGGGCACCCGGGACGCCGCGGGTCGCCCGGCCCTGTTGTGGATCCAGCGCGGCGTCGGCGGTGTCCATGAGGGCGTCGGCTTCTCCCGGTGGGATGGCGCCGCCTGGACCGCTCCCGCGATTCTTCCCGGAACGGCCGGGAAGACCATCCAGAGCCTGTTCGCCGTCCCAGGCCCCATGGGCCTCCTGGCGGGATGGGTGGAGGTGGGCGATCGCGTCCTGTTGTTCCGTACTGCGCTCTGGAAGTGAGCCCAGCGGGGTGGCCCACCCCCTTTCCTGGAAGTGTGCCTGGGGCGGTCTGAAGTCGGGCCGCAAGCTGGGCCATCCCCCGAGGTTTGTGATGAGAGGTCCCATGGCCCTCTGATTCCCCGCATGGCCTTCCTTCCCGCCACCTTCCGACTGTCCCAGGAGCCCCGAATGATCCGATCCGTGCCAGCCTCCTTCCGTATGTTCATGGCCAGCTCAGCCCTCGCCCTCGCCCTTGCCTGTGGGGGCGGTTCCGGCTCCAGCACACCGCCGCCCGCCAGCATCACGGGGCCCCGCCTGACCACGCCACCCTCCGCCCAGGCGGGCTACCGGGGGGATGTGGTGACCTTCCGGGTGGTGGCCGAGGGGACTGGCAACAGCTACCAGTGGTTCCGCAACGGCACCGCCATCACCGGGGCTGCCACCGATGCCTACGCCCTGCCGGTCCAGGCGGCGGATGATCAGGCCCGCTACAGCGTGAGGGTCACGGCTTCCACCGGAGGGGTTACCACCAGCCCCGAGGCCCTGCTGGATGTGCTCTATGCGGACCCGGCCGTGGTGGCGGGCCATGACCACGCGCTGGCGATCACCACCAAGGGGCGCGTGTACGCCTGGGGCGTGGGCGGCAATGGCCAGCTGGGCCTTGGGGACTACCAGGCCCGCCTGGCGCCGACGGCCGTGCCTCTGCCCGGCCCTGCGGTGCAGGTGGCGGCGGGCTGGGGGCACTCCCTGGCCCTGCTGGCCGACGGCCGCGTCTTCTCCTGGGGGAACAACACCTCAGGCCAGCTCGGGAACGGCACCACGACCATGAGCAACAGTCCGGCCGCGGTGCCGGGGCTGACCAGCGTCGTCTACATCACCTGCGGGTACAACCACAACCTTGCTGCCAAGGCGGACCAGTCCGTCTGGCTGTGGGGCTACAACTCCCACGGCCAGCTGGGCCAGGGGGACAAGACCAACCGCCTCAGCCCGGTCTCCATTCCGGTCGCTGCCTCCCAGCTGGCCGATGTGGCCCTGGGTGAGCTGCACACGCTGCTGGTGGATACCTCCAACAACCTCTATGGCTTTGGCGACAACGGCTACGGCCAGCTGGGCCTGCCCTACTCGCCCACGACCGAATACCTGACCATCACCCAGCTCCAGAGCGGGGGCGTGAAGGCGGCCCGGGCTTTCTCGCTGTATTCCGTCCTCCTCGGCACGGATGGCCTGCCCTACGGCAGCGGCGAGAACGGCTATGGCCAGCTGGGGGATGGCAGCCAGGTGACCCGGTATGGCTGGGTGCCCATGAGCACGGCGGGGCTGCCCTCCGGGACCACCCTTGACCGCGTCGTACCGGGGCAGTACCACACGCTCTTCCTGGGCGGGCAGGGAGCCGTCGCCTCGGTGGGCTACAACTGGTACGGCCAGCTGGGGCTCGGGTCTGCCACAACGACGTCCACCACCGCCTCCCAGGCCATCGCCGGGCTCACGGCCATCCAGGCGAGCTCTGGCTACTGCTCCTCCTATGCCCTGCTGCCGGATCTTTCGGTCAAGGCCTGGGGCTACAACAACAATGGCCGGCTGGGCGACGGCACCGCCACCGACCGCCCCTCACCCACGACGATCCCCGGCCTCTTCCTGGGGCCCATCCCCACTGGCGTTCCCGTCCCCCCTCCCAGGAGCGGGGGCCTTGGAGTGACCCGGCTCTGAGCACCCCTTTTGACCCATCAAGGAGTCATCCATGACACGCACCAGGCTGCTGCTCGCCCTTCTCACCGTCTCCCTCACCGCCCAGGTAGATCCCTACCTCGAACCGCGCAAACCCTACCCCCTGCTGGAACGCCCCTTCGTGCCGATCAAGCCGGGCGTGTTCAAGCCGGAGGGACCCCTCACGATCGGCACCATCTATCAGCCGGCCTGCGCCCCCAATGAGGACATCACCCGCTGGGTGGGATCCAAGGCCACCTTCGATCTGGCCGAACGCCCCATGGACGGATCGCATCCGTACTTTGCCACCCTGGGTTGGCCCACGGCCATGGCTTCGGATGGCACCTCAAGGGTGTGGTTCGTGGAATCCGATTTCACCGTCCGCATGGCCACCACTGGCGGGATCCACACGGTCGCCTATCCGTACTGGGTCACGGGGCCGTCGGGAGGCGCCCTCCTCCCCGGCGCGGTGACGGCCATGGCCTACGATGAACGCCGGCGGGCCGTGTACATCGCGATGGGCCACGAGGGAATCCGGTCCTTGAACGGCACCGCCCTTTCGAGTTGTGTGGAGGGGATCTATGGGAGCCAGGATGGGTCGATCTGGGGCGGAGGAATGGCCAGCGTCGACTACGTCGAGGCGCTGGCTTTGGATTCCGCGCAGGACCGGCTCTTCATGGTGGACAGTGGGGCCATCCGAATCCTGGACCTCCTCCCGGGGAACCTGAGTACGCTGATCACCAAGGTGCTGGTTCCCGGCGGGAGCGGGGGGTATTCGTACCAGATCGGTCCCCGGCTGCTGGCGTGGAATGCGTGGACGAATGAACTCATCCTGGCCTCGGATCGTGAAGTGGTGGCCCTCTCGCCCGCCACCCTGGACGTCCGTCTGCTGCTGGGCCCTGGAACGAACCCGGCCTCCCAGGGAGACATCAAGGGGATGACCGTGGACGCCTGCGGCCGGGTGATCGTGTCCGAGTTCGGAAGCGGCCGGATCCTCGAAGTCGACCCCAGGGCAGGGCAGGCGGTCGTCCGGGAACTGGGGCCCTTCCGACCCACCACGGTGGATACCGAACCCAAGATCGAGAATCCCTATGCCCTCGTGCCCATGTACGACGGGGTCATCCTGGGCGACTGGAGCTCCCGCACCCTTCGCCTCATCCGCTGATCCGCCCATCCATCAACCGAGCAGCGCCTTCACCTGCTGGAGGCGCTGCTCTTTCTCTTCGGCCTGGCCGCGCAGCTTGGCCACGGCGGCTTCGGGAGCCTTGGTGACGAAGCTGTCATCGGCGAGGCGGGCCCGGAGGGGTTCCAGTTCCTTCTCCAGCTTGGCCAGTTCCTTCTCCAGCTTGGCCTTCTCGGCGACAGGATCCTTGAGGCCGGCCAGTTCCAGGGCCACGGCGCCACCCGCCACCACGGCCACCGTGCGGGTGGGCGAGGCGAGGTCGTCCTGCGTGAAGGTGACCGACTCCAACCGGGCGATGGACTTCAGGGCCTCGGTGAAGGGCTCCAGCTCGGTGATGGAGCAGAAGGCGGGCACCCGCTTGGCGGGGTCCACGCCCTGCTCGGCCTTGAGGCGCAGGAAGGCCGAGAGCACCTCCTGGAACCGGGGGATGATCGCGGTGTCGCCGCCCCGAGTCTGGAGAATCTTTTCACCCATCGGCCAGCTTCTCAGAGCCAGCAGAGCCGTCTCTGTGCCCGGCAATCGCGAGGCGATGACCGCCTCGTGGATCTCTTCCGTCACGAAGGGCACAAACGGATGGAGGGCCCGCAGCAGGATGTCGAGGAAGTGCAGGATGGCGGCCTTCTGCGCCCGGGTGCCGCTCTGGAGCTGAACCTTGGCCAGCTCGATGTAGGTAGCACAGAAATCGTCGTAGACCAGGTGGTAGAGACGATCGGCAGCCTCGTGGAACCGGAAGGCCTCGATGGCTTCGGTGACCGCGCCGAGTTCGGTTCTCAGCCGTTCACACAGCCAGAATTCGGCTTCGCCGAATTCTGGCTCGGTCGAAAGCGTGATGGATTCGTCGAGATTCATCTGCACGAACCGTGATGCGTTCCAGAGCTTGTTGCAGAAGTTCCGGCTGGCCTCGAGCCGCGCGGGGCTCATGGCGATGTCGGTGCCGGGGGCGGCCATGATGGCCAGTGCGAAGCGCAGGGCGTCCGTGCCGAACTCCTCCATGACCTCCAGCGGATCGATGACGTTGCCCTTGGTCTTCGACATCTTCTGGCCGCTGGCATCGCGCACCAGGCTGTTGAAGTAGACCTTGCGGAAGGGCACGTCGCCCATCCAGGTGAGGCCCGCCATGGCCATGCGCGCCACCCAGAAGAACAGGATGTCGTAGCCCGTGATGAGCACGCTGGTGGGGTAGTAGCGCTTCAGCTCCGCCGTTTCCTCGGGCCAGCCGAACACGCTGAACGGCCACAGGGCCGAGCTGAACCATGTGTCCAGCGTGTCAGGGTCCTGTTTCAGTTCCTGTGCTCCGCATGCGCAGCATGCGGAGGGTTGCTCCATCTCGACCTGGAGTTCCCCGCACTTCGCGCAGGTCCAAGCCGGGATGCGGTGACCCCAGACCAGCTGGCGGCTGATGCACCAGTCCTGGATGTTGGTGAGCCAGTGCTCCCAGACGGCGGCGTGATGGGAGGGGGTGAACTGGATGCGGCCGTCACGGACGGCCTCCAGGGCCTGGCCGGCGGCGTCCTTCACGTCCATGAACCACTGCTCGCTGACGAGCGGCTCCAGCACGGCACCGCTGCGGTCGCTGAGGCTGATCTTGTGGACGTAGTCCTCTACCTTCACCAGGAAGCCCTGCTCTTCGAGGTCCGCCACCACGCGCTTGCGGGCCTCGAAGCGGTCCAGGCCGGCGTAGGCCCCGGCGGCGGCGGTCATCTTGGCGTCGAAGCCGATAATGGTGATGGACTCGAGCTTCAGGCGCTGGCCGGCGGCGAAGTCGTTGGGGTCGTGGGCTGGCGTCACCTTCACGCAGCCGGTGCCGAAGGCGGGGTCCACGAAGCTGTCGGCCACCACGGGGATCTGGCGGCCCGTGAGCGGGTGGTTCATGAGCTTGCCGATCATGCCCTGGTAGCGCTCGTCGTCGGGATGAACCGCCACGGCCGTGTCGCCCAGCATGGTCTCGGGGCGCGTGGTGGCCACCACCACCTCACCGCTGCCGTCCACCAGGGGGTAGCGCAGGTACCAGAGCTTGCCCTTGCGCTCCTCGTATTTCACCTCCAGGTCGCTCAGCGCAGTCTGCAGGGCCGGATCCCACTGGATCATGCGGGGTCCGCGGTAGATGCGCCCGGCCTTGTAGCTCTCCACGAAGACCTTGCGCACGGCCTTGTTGAGCGAAGGATCCAGCGTGAAGCGGTTGCGGGTCCAGTCCACGGAGCAGCCCAGGCGCTTGAGCTGGTGCTCGATGGCGCCCTGGTTCTTCTCCTTCCAGTCCCAGATGCGTTTTTCAAAGGCGTCGCGGCCCAGCTGGTGGCGGTCCGTGCCCTCGGCCTTGAGCTGACGCTCCACCATCATCTGGGTGGCGATGCCGGCGTGGTCGGTGCCGGGCACCCAGAGCGCGTCGAAGCCCTGGGCCCGCTTGAAGCGTGTGAGCACGTCGTGGAGCGTGTTGACCAGGGCGTGGCCCATGTGGAGGTTGCCCGTGATGTTGGGCGGCGGGATGACGATGGACCAGGGTTCCTTGCCGCTGGCGGGGGCGGCCTGGAAGGCCTTGGCTTCCTCCCACACCGAATACCAGCGCGTCTGCGCGGTCCTGAAGTCGAAAGCCTTGTCCATCTCTCGCATTGCCATCTCTGTCTTGCCTTTCCCAACTCCAAATCGGCTTTGCCGATTTGGAGGGATGTGAACGGAACTGCATCTGAAGCGGCCAACCCAATGAATCAGTCTACCTGTGGACGGAGAGGCCTTCCAGGCAGGGGAATCCGGCCAGGTGCGCCTTGAATGTAATGAGATATCATGGTCATCATTACCCTTGCGGGAAGGATGGGAGGGCACATGCGTCTTCTTCGGATGGGGACTCTGGGGCTGGCCGGGCTGCTGGCTGCAGGGACCGGCCTGGCCCAGGAGAAACCGCTGCCGGCGCCCCACATCAAGGCGAAGCTGATCTGCCACGACTGCCACCAGAAGGAGAAACCCACCACGGCGGCGGTGCCGGACGAGGCCTGCATGGTCTGCCACGGGGACTACCCGGCCATGAAGGCGCTGACCAAGGACGCCAAGCCCAACCCCCATGCCCCTCCCCAGGCCTCGCCCCACGAACCCTACCCTTGCACGGACTGCCACCGCCAGCACAAGCCGCCGGTGGTGAAATGCCTGGAATGCCACGAGGGGAAGTTCACGTTCAAGATCAAATGACGGCCCGGGGATGACAGGATGGAGGGGTTTCCGTGAGTGCCCCATGTCCGCTCCCGCCCGCCTCGTCGCTTCAGCCCTGATTCTGGGGACGCTCCCCGCCTCGGGGGGAATTCCGCTCGAGGGGCGCGTCCTGCCGTACCGGCAGGTGGAGGTCAGCGCGCCGGTGTCGAGCCGCATCACGGAAGTGCGCGTGCAGGAAGGACAGGCCGTGAAGGCGGGCCAGCCCCTGGCCCTGCTCTACGGGAAGCTGGAGGAGCTGGAGATGCAGCGGGCCAAGGCCCTGCTGGAGCGCCGGGAGTTCGAGGCCAAGGGCGCCAAGCGTCTCTATGACAACAAGATCATCCCCGAGGCCCGGGCCCTGGAGTCGCGCATCGACCTGGAGCTGGCGCGGCTCCAGTACGAGACGGCGGTGGAGCAGGTGCGCCTCCGCACCATCCTGGCCCCCATGGACGGCGTGGTGGTGACCCGCTATCACGAGGAAGGCGAGGCGGTGGCCGGGGCCCAGCCGCTGTTCCGCCTCATGGATCTGAGCCGGGTGGTGGTCCAGTGCGCCGCGGGCCCGGCCGCTCTGGCTGCGCTCGCCCCGGGCCGGAAGGTGCGGGTGCTCCTCGCCGAGCCCGGTGGCACGGCGAGCGCTGAGGGAGAGGTCATCCTGGTGGACCCCTGCGCCGACGCCGCGGGCAAGGTCCGCGTGAAGGTGGTGGTGGCGAACCCCGAGGGCCGGATCCGCGCCGGGCTCAGGGCCCAGGTGCTGGTCCCCGAGGGACCCTGAGCGATCTCTGGAGAACGCTGCTCCCGGTTCCTTCCGGAATCAGAGCTTCTTGTGGGTGCCGTCGCACATGGGCTTGGTGCCGCTCTGCTTGCAGCCGCAGAACCACTTCGTGCCGGTGATGTCGGCGGTGTAGGCCAGGGGCACGAACGGACCGCCCTTGTGGGAGCCGTCGCAGAACGGCTGCTTCTTGCTGTTGCCGCAGGCGCACCAGTGGTAGGTCTTGCCCGCTTCGACCTCCACCTGGAAGGGGCCCTTCTGGGCGATGTGGGGCGTGGGATCCGTCATGGCGTGCCTCCTGTCGGGGTGCCTGTGGATGGGAGTCCACTATAGCCCCACCGTCGAGGGGGTTCTGTTCGGCACTCTTAATCGTCCCGGCGCTCCTCCGCCTCCTCCCACTCCAGCTCGGTCCACCACTCGTATTCGAGGCCCTCGCAGGTGGTGCCGAAGGAGGGGCAGGCCACGCAGCCATCCCCACGGTGGACCTCGGCATCGTGCATGGGTGGGTAGACCTGAATCAAGGCGAGGGCACCTTCGCGGGCGGCGGCCTCCGCTTCCGTCATGGGGCGGGAAGGCAGCTCCCGCACATGGAATCGGCGCAGGCGCTCCTCGCCCTGGGGGTAGATTACCGAGTTCTCGGCATCGATGTGGCGCCACAGAGAGCGGCTGTAGTCCACGGCCAGGGCCTCTACCTGTTGGCGGGCCTCTGCGGTGGGGAGGTCGGATCCGAGCAGTCCCTCCAGGCCATCCAGCAGGCCCGCCATGCGGCGGTGCTCGCCGGTGAGGGCGGCGATGGGGCCGCGGTGGGCGGGCAGCTCGGCCCGCTCCGCCAGGGCCTTGAACAGGATCTCCTCCTCCTTGTGGTGGTGGAAGTCGCCCGCGTAGCGGCGGAAGAAGGCCAGGAAGCGGGCGCCGTCAGCCGGGTCGCCCCGGCCCTCCAGCCGGACCTTCACGAAGGTCCGCAGGGAGCCCAGCACCTGCTCGATGAGCTCGTGTTCCGCGCGGAGGTCTTCGATGAGTTGCATGATGCCTACAGCTTAACGGGAGCGCCCTCCACCCGCATGCCCAGGGCATTCAGCAGCCAGTGGTCGTGGTTACCGCCGGGGTTGGGGGTGGTGAGGAGCTTCTCACCCGTGAAGATGGAGTTGGCGCCCGCGAAGAAGCAGAGGGCCTGCAGCTCGTCGCTCATCTGCGTGCGACCGGCGCTGAGGCGGATGCGGCTCTTCGGGAACAGGATGCGGGCCGTGGCGATCATGCGCACCAGCTCCAGCGGGGGCAGGGGATCCACATCGGCCAGGGGCGTGCCGTCCACGGCTACGAACTGGTTGATGGGGATGCTCTCGGGGGCGGGTTCCAGCTCCGTCAGCTCCTGGAGGAAGTGGATGCGCTGGTCCACCGTCTCGCCCATGCCCACGATGCCGCCGGAGCAGACCTCCAGGCCCGCGGCGCGCACGGCGGCGATGGTCTCCAGGCGCTCGTCGAACTTCCGGGTGTGGATGATGGTCTCGTAGAAGTCCCGGCTGGAGTCGATGTTGTGGTTGTAGACCTGGCAGCCCGCGGCCTTGAGGCGCTTCGCTTGGCCCTCGTTGAGCATGCCGAGGGTGACGCAGACCTCCATGCCCATGTTGGACACGCCATGCACCATCTCGAGCACGGCGTCGAAGTTGGCGTCGTCCTTCACCTCGCGCCAGGCGGCGCCCATGCAGTAGCGCGTGCTGCCATTGGCCTTGGCCTCGGCGGCGCCCGCCAGCACCTTGTTCACATCCTTGAGCGGTTCCACCTTCAGGTCGGTCTGGTAGCGGGCGCTCTGGGGGCAGTAGGCGCAGTCCTCCGGGCAGGCCCCGGTCTTGATGGAATCCAGCGTGCAGAACTGGATCTCCTCGGCGTTCCAGTGCTGCCGGTGGGCCGTGGCCGCCCGGTAGAGCAGCTCGGGCACGGGCAGGTCGTGGATGGCGCGGATCTCGGCAGGGGACAGGGGCATGGGCCACTCGCAAAGGGCCCATTCTATCCATAAGCATCGGCAGGGCGATTTATCGACCCATGGATCACTTATTGATCTGCACTGGTCTGTATTGATGGCTCAAATGATGCCATATCGGCTCATTGTTCCCCCCTGTAGACGGGTCATCTGTAGACCGTGGGCCCCTGTGCTAGATTGAGGAGCCCCAGATGGCTCAGAACCCCTTGTGAGGAGTGCCTTTGGCCGCCCGTTCCGACCTGTCAGCGCCCGCCACGACCCTGACCCGAGAGCAGCGGGTCCGCCTCTTCCGCACGATCTATGCGGCCCGCCGCATCGACGACAAAGAGATCATGGGCAAGCGCCAGAACAAGGTCTTCTTCCAGATCAACGGTGTGGGCCACGAGGCCATCCAGGCCGCGGCGGCGATGTGCTTCCGGCCCGGCCATGACTGGTTCTTCTTCTACTACCGCGACCGGGCCCTGGCCTATGGCCTGGGTTACACCGCGAAGGAGATGTTCCTGGGTTCCGTGGGCTCCGTGGAGGATCCCGCCAGCGGCGGCCGGCAGATGCCCAGCCACTGGGGGCACAAGGGCCTGAACATCTTCACCACCTCCAGCCCCACGGGCAGCCAGTTCCTCCAGGCCGTGGGCGCGGCGGAGGCGGTGCTGCGCGCCGAGCAGGGCGGTCTGCAGGAGGTGCTGGGCATCGCCTCCGACCAGGTGGCCCTGACCACCACGGGCGACGGCACCTGCAGCCAGGGCGAGTTCTGGGAGGCCGTCAGCAATGCCGTGAATCTGAAAGTGCCCGTGGTCTTCCTGGTGGAGGACAACGGCTACGCCATCAGCACCCCCAGCGAGGTGCAGTACCCCGGCGGCAACGTCGCCGCCCTCCTCAAGGGCTACGAGGCGCACGGTCTGCTGATCCTGGACGAGGTCGACGGCTGCGATCCCCTCGCCAGCTACGAGGCCATGAAGGCCGCCGTGGACCACGCCCGCGCCCGCAAGGGCCCGGCCCTGGTGCGCGCCAAGGTGGTCCGCCCCTACAGCCACTCCCTCTCCGATGACGAGCAGCTCTACAAGCCCAAAGCCCAGCGGGAGGCTGAAGCCCTGCGGGATCCCGCCATCGCCTACGCGAACCAGCTCGTGGCCTGGGGCGATCTGAGCCCCGAGCAGCTCCAGATGCTGAAGGAGGAGATCCAGGCCGAGATCGACTTCGCCTGGGAGGAGGCCGAAGCCGCGCCGCGGCCTGAGCCTGGGAGCTTCTATCAGCACCTGTACAGCGAAGAGGTGGATCCCACGTCGGCCGCCTTCGACACCGAGCAGGCGGCGGGTGACCAGGCCACCGGCGCGAAGACGATGATCGACCTCATCAACGCCACGCTGAAGCACGAGATGGCCCGGGACCCGCGCATCCTCCTCTTCGGCGAGGACGTGGCGGACGCCAGCCGGGAGGAGATCCTCGGCGAGGTGAAGGGCAAGGGGGGCGTCTTCAAGGCCACCCATGGCCTCCAGAAGCAGTTCGGCAGCCATCGGGTCTACAACTCGCCCCTGGCCGAGGCCACCATCATCGGCCGGGCCATCGGCCTCGCCACCCGCGGCTTCAAGCCCGTGGTGGAGATCCAGTTCTTCGACTACATCTGGCCCGCCATGCAGCAGCTGCGGGACGAGCTGGCCACCATCCGCTGGCGCTCCAACGGCGCCTTCAAGGCGCCCATGGTGGTGCGGGTGCCCATCGCGGGCTACCTCATGGGCGGGGCCACGTACCACAGCCAGTGCGGCGAGAGCACCTTCACCCACATCCCCGGTTTGAGGGTCGTCTGTCCCAGCACGGCCCTGGACGCCGCAGGCCTGCTGCGGACGGCCATCCGCTGCGACGACCCCGTGCTCTTCCTGGAGCCCAAGCACCTCTACCGGCAGACCCACAACAAGGGCAACGATCCCGGACCGGACTTCACCATCCCCTTCGGCAAGGCCCGCCGGGTGCGCGAGGGCACGAGCCTGTCCGTCATCACCTACGGCAACACCGTCCACCGCGCCGTGCAGGCGGCCCGGGAGGCGGAGAAGGAGGGCATCTCCGTGGAGATCCTCGACCTCCGCACGCTCAATCCCTATGACTGGGCGGCCATCGAGCGCACGGTGAAGAAGACCCACCGCGTGATCGTGGCTCATGAGGACACCCTCAGCTGGGGCTACGGCAGCGAGATCGCGGCCCGCATCGCCGACGAGCTCTTCTTCCATCTGGATGCCCCCTTGCGCCGGGTGGCGGCCAAGGACACCTGGGTGGCCTACTATCCGGCCCTGGAAGATGAGATCCTCCCCCAGTCCAAAGATTTCCTAGAGGCCTACCGGAAAATAGCGGCGATCTAAGAACGTCAATCCCGCCAGAGACCGATAGGATGGGCCCATGACCGGAGGGCTCATGCGCCTGGCTTCAATCCTGTTCCTCTTCGTGGGCATCCCGGCCTTCGCCCAGCTGGGGCGTGGCCCGGGCGGAGGACCGGAGCCTCTGTCGGGCTGGACGCTGGGGTTCCAGAGGGTGCAGCCCTCGGTGTCCGCCAGCCTCCAGGGCAGCCGGGACGGGAAGGCCTCGCTGGTGGACACGGACGCGGACCTCGGGCTGGCGCGGGACGGCAACCCTCTCGGCGTACTCCTGGAATACCAGGGCGAGATCCACGGCCTCCAGTTCAGCTATGACTCCGCGCGCTATCGCGGGGATCGGGCGTTGCCGCGTGACATCCTCCTCGATGGGACCTCCTACTCCGCGGGGACCCCCCTCCAGACCCATGCGAAGCTCGAGACCCTGGAGGGCCTCTGGACCTACAAGTTCGTCCGGCGCCCGGATGCCTGGCTGGGCTTCAACCTCGGCGTCCAGGTCTTCCGGATGGATCTCCGGGCGCTCGCCGTCACGACGACCCCCAGCACCCAGTCGATCCATCACACCGGGGTCGTCCCCCAGGTGGGTCTCACCGGCTGGTCCTCGGGAGTCGATGGCCTGCTGGAATCCCGGGTCTATGCCCGGTATGTCACCTACCGGGGGGCCACCTCCTTCCGGTACGGGGTGGATGCCCGGGCCTACCTCTATCCGAAGTTCGGGTTGAGGGTCTTCTTCGAGGATGGCCGCGTGCGCGTCCCCGGCGGCTCCGTGGAGGGGGACCTGGACCTCCGGGCCGACCGGCGGATCACGGGCCTGGGGCTGGTGATCAGGTTCTGAACGGACGGTGGCGCCCTCCACGGCGCCCCGGGAAAAACTGCCCGCAGAAAAAAGCGGTAGACGGCGGCAATCCTGTCATCCTGTTTGGCGTGACCCGCCAGGGGCGGAATTCACATCAACGCAATGACGGCCTTGTCTGGGGAAAGTCATCGCTACATCATCACCAGACATCATGCAGGAAACAGTCATGGCACAAGGCACCGTCAAGTGGTTCAACGCTGAGAAGGGCTTCGGCTTCATCACCCCCGATGAGGGCGGCGCTGATCTCTTCGTCCACCACACCGCCATCCAGGGCGGCGGCTTCCGCACGCTGGACGAGAACCAGCGCGTCAGCTTCGAAGTCGCGCAGGGCCAGAAGGGCCCCCAGGCCACCAACGTCCAGAAGATCTAGCCCCCTTACCGTTCCAAAGAAAAGGCGGCCCACCGGGCCGCCTTTTCGCATTCAACCCTGATGGTTCAGTGGTGTCCGTGCCCGTCCGAGACGGTGGGCTTGCCGATGAACTCGGCCTTGCGGCCCACGAAGATCACCCACAGGCCGAAGAGGGCCAGGACGGCCAGGCCCAGGACCATGAGGGGATGGCGGAGGGCCACCAGGCCGGTCCAGCGGAAGCCCAGCAGGCCGATGATTCCGCCCAGGAAGCCGGTTCCGATGAGCAGGAGGCCCCAGCGGGCCGAGGCCAGGGAACCCTGTCCCACCTCTTCGGGCACGGTGCCGAGGGGACTCTTCACCTCCCCGGCCACATGGGTGCCCTGGAAGATCAGGACAAGGAAGAGGATGAAATAGAAGACCAGGAAGAGCATGAATGGACCCTCACCTCTCTTCGTATCACGATTCCCGGGCCCCCGGGCGGAATTCGGTGCATGGGTCACAACCTGTCCCGCCCCCAGGAACCTGCAGGCCGCTGGGTTTCAGGGCTCGTCCAGGATGTTCCGGCCCGCCAGGACGGCCTCCTCCTCCCGCCGCTGCCATCCGCGTTCCAGCCGGCGGCGCTGGAGATAGACGGCCAGGCAGGTGCCGGCCAGGAGGAAGAAGAGGAGGGCGAGGCCCAGGAGGACGGGTTGGCCCACCTTGGTGCCCCCGGGGACCTGATCGGACAGGAAGGCGGCCCCGGCGAGACTGGCCAGGCCGAGGATCCCGGCCTGGATGGTCCGCACCCGCCAGGGATGGATCCTGGTCCTGAGCGCGGTCCGGGAGAGATCCCGGACGAAATCAATCTGCTCATCCTTGTTCGGGGTCCCGTGAGCCGCCTCCATCTCGAGCTTGGCCAAGGCGAGCGTGAGCTCTCCTGAGGCGTCGTCCAGCTGCGCGGTTCTGCTCCGGATGGTCATGATGGCTCCTTTGCTGGGAGGGACACGGGGCGGCGGCGGCGCCGCTTCGGAAGGGCCCGACTGGCGCCGGGGGCCCCGGGGGTGGTGCCGGAGTTCATGCCCGCCCTCCAGTTCCCTGGAGGAAGCAGGCCATGGCGCGGTCCACGCAGGCGCGGGGATCCTCGTCGGTCCCGCGCCGGTGGCTGTGGTGGAGGGAGGCTTCCAGCACGCCGAAGCAGAGCTGGGTGAGGAACTCCACGTCCAGATCCCGCAGCTGCCCCGCCTGCACCGCCCGGCGGAGGATGTCCTTCAGCCGGTCCCGTTCGGCTTCGTAGATGTCCTTCAGGCGGGGCAGGAACCGGGACTCGAAGCCCCAGTCGTAGTGGACCCGGTCATGGATGAACATGGGGAGCCAGATGGCCCGGCCCTGGAAGTGGTCCGCATAGGTCAGGAACATGGCCCGCAGCTGCTCCAGGGGAGGGTGGTCCGCCTGGAGGGCCGCCTCGGCCTGGGCGAAGAAGTGCTCCGCCCGGTGGAGCATCACCTGCTCATAGAGCTCCTGCTTGGAGGGGAAGTGCTCGTAGAGCCCCTGCATCCCGATCTGGGCCTCCGCGGCGACCTCCTGCATCGTCGCCTCGTCGAAGGGCTTCCGGCCGAATACCCGGCCGGCCGCTTCCAACAAGAGGCTCTTTCTTTGCTGTTTTTCCAGGCTCTTCCGATCCATGGCCACCGGAGGCTCCGAATCCATATTCCGAATTTAGAATTTTAATTACGACTGTCAAGTCAAGAATCAGATCACCCTGGGGCCCTTTTTTGCTCTTGACTAGTTCAAACGATTGATTAATTCTTGAGACCTGTTGCTCAACCGTTTGATTGGTTTTTCGTAGACGAGGGGTTATGAACGCACAGTCCACCGATGCATCCCTTGATACTCGGCAGCGTCTGATCGAGGCGGCCATCCTGACCTTCGCCGAAAAGGGGTTCGACGGGGCCGGCATCCGCGAGATCGCCAAGCGGGCCAACGCCAACTCGGCCCTGGTGACCTACCACTTTGGCGGCAAGGAGGGGCTCTACCTGGAGGCCCTCCGGTACATCTTCGCCCGCAAAGCCTGCCATGTGGCCGAATTGGCCGCGATGCCCCGCTTCGAGGGACCCGGGGCCCGGGAAGCAGCCCTTCAGGGGCTGAAGACGCACATCCGGGCCTTCATGGAGGACCTGATGGCCTGCGACCGCGGGCCCGACCCGCTGGACGAGGCGGCCATGGCGCTCATGGCCCGCGAGATGCAGGCGCCCCGCCCCGTGTCCTCGGCCCTGCTCATGGAGCAGATCCGGCCCCATGTCGAGCACCTGATGCACTGCCTCCAGGTCCTCCGGCCCGATCTTTCCACGGGAGAGCTGATGAACATGGGCCTGAGCATCCAGGGGCAGATGCTCTATTTCCGCAATTCCCTGGGCATCGTCCGGCTCATCCGCGGGAACCCCGACTACCCCGAAGACCTCGCCGAGCTCACCCAGCACTTCACCGACTTCAGCCTGCGGGGACTCGGCGTCCCCGAAGCCTTCCCCCAGCCGAGGCACTGACATGCTCCTGTTCGCCCCTCCCGCCCTCCAGGCCCCGGCGCCCGCCGAGGCCCCGCGCGCGCCGCTCACCCTGGATCTCAGGGGGGCCCTGGCCCGCGCCCGCCACGAGAACCCCATGCTCCGGGCCGCCAAGGCCCGCGTGGACGAGCGCCGCGGCCTCATCACCAGCACCCGGGCCGATGCCCTGCCGCAGCTCACCCTCATCGGCGACTTCACCCGGGCGCGGGATGTCTCCATCCTCAACAGCGGCTTCGCCGACAGCGCCGCCACCTTCGGCCTCTCGCCCTCCTCGCTGGTGGGCGCCCGGAGCATCTACACCACCCAGGCCAACCTGACGCAGCCCCTCTTCTACTGGGGCAAGCTCGGCACGGCCATCGACATCGCGAGGATGGGCGAGCAGGAGGCGGCCTACGGCTTCAGCACCTCGGAGCTGGATGTCCTGCACGGGGTGGCGAAGGCCTACCTGGCGGTGCTGGCAGCCCAGGCGGAGCAGGAGGTCGTGGAGACCCGCCGGAAGACCGCGGAGCAGTTCGTGTCGGACGTGAAGGCGAAGCTGGAGGCCCAGACCGCCACCGAGCTGGATCGCCTGCGGGCCGAGAGCGAGCTGCTGGCCGTGATCCCCGAGGCGCTCCAGGCCGACGCCAATGTGAAGCGGGCGCTCGAGGTGCTGAACGGCCAGCTGGGCCTGGATCCCAAGACGCCCCTGGCCCTGGCGGAGCTGGGGCAGCCGGAGCCCGCGTCCAGGCCTGCCGGCGCCGAGCGCAGTGAGCTGGCCCAGCTCAGGCAGCAGGAGGCCATGTATCGCGCCAACGAGAAGATCATCACTTCGGACCTGCGGCCCAAGTTCGACCTGAGCGCCAGCTACGGCTACCAGGCGGGGAAGAGCGACAACCTCTTCAAGGAGCCCTACGACACCTGGAAGGTGAGCCTCACCATGAAGTTCCCCGTCTTCGATGGCCTGCGCAGCTCGGGCAAGCGGGCCCAGAACACGGCCCAGCTCGAACAGGTGAAGCAGACGCGCATCGACCGTGAGCGGTCCATCGCCATCGAGCAGAGCACCGCGGACCGCGAGCTGGAGAAGGCCGTCGCCCTGGACGAGGCCGCCCGCAAGGCCCATGACGCCACGGTGGAGGCCCTGCGCATGAGCCGGGAGTCCTTCGACCAGGGGCTCATCACCTCGCTGGACCTCCTCCAGGCGGAACGCGCCGAGCGCCAGGCCGAAAGCCAGCGCCGCCGCGCCGGGCTGGGCCTCTGGTCCGCCCGCTTCGACCAGCGCCGTGCCCTCGGTCTCGCCCCCCTCTGATCCTGACGATTTTCCGGAGTCGACCATGAACCGCAAAGCCCTTCTCCTCTATATCGCCGTGCCCGTCGTCGTGATCGCCGGGGCCGCCACCTACCACCGCGGCAAGCGGAACACCGAGCTCGACCACCAGGCCACGGTGAAAACCTCCGGCGAGGTGGCCGTCACCCTGGTGCCCGTGCAGGAGCGCAGCTTCCGTCCGGCCGTGGCCTTCACCGGCACGCTGCTGGCGGTGAACCGCGCCGAGCTGAAGGCAGAGGTCACCGGCCGCGTGACCCGGGTGGCCGTGCAGGAAGGTGACACCGTCGCCGCCGGGGCCCTGCTGGGGGCTCAGGATGAGGATGACTACCTGCTCGGCGTCCAGGCCGCCGAGGCCCAGGTGGCCCAGGCCCAGGCCCAGGCGCTCCAGGCCCAGCGCGACAACGACCGCTCCGTGACGCTGCTGGAGAAGCGCAGCATCACCCGCCAGGCCGCCCAGCAGGCCGAGACGGCCTACAACGCCACGAAAGCCGCGGCCCAGGCCGCGCAGAGCAACCTCGGGCTGGCCCGGCTGCGGCTGAAGAAGGCCCGCCTAGTCGCGCCCTTCGCGGGGCAGGTGGCCCGCCGGGCCGTGCAGCCCGGCGAGATGCTGAACCCCGGCCAGACCGCCTTCGAGGTCGTGGACAACCGCAAGCTGGAGATCCGCGCCGACCTGCCCGCCGAGGCCATGGCCCAGGTGAAGGTGGGCCAGCGGGCCACCTTCCACAGCATCGGCGTGGACCGACTCGTGGAGGGTCGCGTGGCCCAGGTGAGCCCCAGCCTCTCCCAGGACGGCCGCACCCTGCGTGTGCGCGTGGAGGTTCCCAACCCCGACGGGACGCTGAAGGGCGGCCTCTTCGTCGAGGGCGTCATCCTCGGCGAGGGCGAGACCAAGGCACCGTCCCTGCCCGCCACGCTGGTGAAGGCCCAGGACCGGGACGCGGAAGTCTACGTCGCGGAGCAGAACGTCGCCCGCCGCCACAAGGTGGTGCTGGGCCCCGAACAGGACGGCTACCGGCCGGTGAGCGGGCTGGGGCTCGGAGCCCAGGTCGTCGACAACGGCAAGGACCTCGTGGGCGAAGGCAGCCGCCTCCGCGTGATCAGCGGCGCCGGCCCAACCAGCGCGAATGGCGGCTCCGCCGCAGGAGGGAAGTGAACCATGTTCCTGTCCGATTTCTCCATCCGCAGGCCCGTCTTCACGGTCTGCATCATGCTGGCGCTGGTGGTGCTGGGCCTCTTCTCGGTGAAGACCCTGGGTATCGACCAGTACCCCAACACCGACATCCCCACGGTCACCGTCTCGGTCATCTACCCCGGCGCCAGCCCCGAGTCCGTCAAGCAGGACGTCGTCCGGAAGATCGAGGAGGCCGTCAACCCCATCGAGAAGATCAAGGAGATCAGCTCCACCAGCCAGGAGGGGCTGGGCACGCTCGTGATCCAGTTCCACCTGGGGCGCAACGTGGACAACGCCCTCAATGATGTGCGCACCAAGCTGGGCCAGATCCGGCGCGACCTCCCCAGCAACATCGAGGAGCCCGTCATCTCCAAGTTCGACCCGGCCCAGCTGCCGGTGCTGTCCCTGGTGGTGAAGCCGGACGCCAAGCACCCGGCCATGAACGACCGCGAGCTGACCCGCATCGCCGAGGACTTCCTCAAGCGGCGCATCGAGAACATCCAGGGTGTGGGCAAGGTGGATCCCGTGGGCGGCAGCACCCGGGAGATCCTCGTCCAGGTGGACCCCCAGAAGCTGGAGTCCCAGGGCCTCGCCCTCCTGGCGGTGAAGAACGCCCTGGCGGGCGACACCATGGCCATTCCCAGCGGCAACCTGCTCCAGGGAAACCGCGAGATGTCCGTGAAGGTGGACGCCAAGGCCCGGTCCGTGGGCGACTTCGAGCACGTGATCGTGGGCAACAAGGAGGGCCGCCCCATCGAGCTCCGCGAGGTGGCCACGGTGGTGGATGGCATCAAGGAGAAGCGCAGCATCGCCCGCCTGGGCGGCAAGGACGTGGTGGCGCTCGAGATCCAGCGGCAGACCGGCGGCAACACCGTGGCCATGGTGACCGCGGTCGAGAAGGCGCTGGAGGAGCTCAAGCCCGAGCTCGCCAAGCAGGGCGTGGAGGTGGTCACGGCCAAGGACAATGCCCGCTTCATCATCAACAACGTGGAGGACGTGAACACCTCGATCTACGTGGGCGGCCTGCTCACGGTGATCATCGTGTTCTTCTTCCTCAAGAGCTGGCGGTCCACGCTCATCACCAGCCTCACGCTGCCGGTGTCCGTGATCTCCACCTTCATCATCATGCGGGTCCTGGACTTCACCCTGAACACCATGACGCTGATGGGCCTCAGCCTGGCCATCGGCATCCTCATCGATGACGCCATCGTGGTCCGCGAGAACATCACGCGGCACGCGGAGATGGGCAAGGACCACGTCACCGCCGCCCGCGAGGGCACGGCGGAGATCGGCCCCGCCGTCATCGCGACCACCCTGTCCATCCTGGCGGTGTTCGTGCCCGTGGCCTTCATGGGCGGCATCGTCGGCAAGTTCTTCTTCCCCTTCGGGATCGTGGTGGCTTTCGCCGTGGCGATCTCGCTGTTCGTGAGCTTCACGCTCGATCCCATGCTCAGCGCCGTCTGGCCGGATCCCGAGCACGAGAAGAGCGCGGATGGCCACGTCCACTACCAGGGCCGGAACCCCATCATGCGGAGCGTCGAGGCCTTCAGCCGCATGCTGGACCGCTGGGAACTCCTCTACAAGTCGGCCATCGAGTGGGCCATGGGCCATCGCTGGACCGTGATGCTCG
>Ga0255338_1000697_pt1 | contig 88152 bp, 86 predicted proteins | sample MeOH1_35cm_T4_19_FD_203715 | JGI IMG/M metagenome (GOLD analysis project Ga0255338, IMG submission 203715) | Sandy soil microbial communities from University of British Columbia, Vancouver, Canada - MeOH1_35cm_T4_195 | ecosystem: Engineered > Artificial ecosystem > Sand microcosm > Unclassified ... | reverse complement strand
GGTCCACTTCCTTGCCGTAGGAGCCGTGGCCATCCGACGCGTAACTGGCCATCAGGCGCAGCTTCGGCTGCTCGTGCGTGTAGCGCAGCACATAGAACTCCGCCTGCTGCGCGCCCACCACCGGCGCCAGTTCGGAGAGGATCAGGTGGCCCACCGCCACCAGGTCCTTCTGGCCCTGCAGCATCCGCGAGAACTTGGCCAGGTTGGTTTTCAGCCAGTCCTGCTCCGTGTTCACCTGCGTCGTGTCCTTCAGGTTGCGGATCATCTCGTTGATCGTGTCTTTCAGCGCGGCCACTTCGCCCAGCGCTTCCACCGTGATCGATCGGGTCAAGTCGCCCTGCGTCACGGCCGTGGCCACCTCGGCAATCGCGCGCACCTGCGTCGTGAGGTTGGCGGCCAGCTGGTTCACGTTCTCCGTGAGTCCCTTCCACGTGCCGGCGGCGCCCGGCACCTTGGCCTGGCCGCCCAGCTTGCCTTCCACGCCCACTTCGCGCGCCACGGTCGTCACCTGGTCGGCGAACGTCGCCAGCGTATCGGTCATCGAGTTGATGGTGTCGGCCAGCGCGGCGATCTCGCCCTTGGCTTCCACGGTCAGCTTCTGGTCCAGGTCGCCGTTGGCGACGGCGGTCACCACCTTGGCGATACCGCGCACCTGCGAGGTGAGGTTACCCGCCATGAAGTTCACGTTGTCGGTCAGGTCCTTCCACGTGCCGGCCACGCCCTGCACGTCGGCCTGCCCGCCCAACTTGCCTTCGGTACCTACTTCCCGCGCCACCCGCGTCACCTCCGAGGCGAACGAGGAGAGCTGGTCCACCATGGTGTTGATGGTGTTCTTGAGTTCCAGGATTTCGCCCTTCACGTCCACCGTGATCTTCTTGGAGAGATCGCCCGCCGCCACGGCCTTCGTCACGTCGGCGATGTTGCGCACCTGCGAGGTGAGGTTACCCGCCATGAAGTTCACGTTGTCGGTCAAATCCTTCCAGGTGCCCGCCACGCCCTGCACATCGGCCTGGCCGCCCAGCTTGCCTTCGGTGCCCACTTCGCGCGCCACCCGAGTCACTTCCGAAGCAAACGACCGCAGCTGGTCCACCATGGTGTTGATCGTGGCCTTCAGCTCCAGGATTTCGCCCTTCACGTCCACCGTGATCTTCTTGGACAGGTCGCCCGCCGCCACGGCCTTCGTCACGTCGGCGATGTTGCGCACCTGCGAGGTCAGGTTTCCGGCCATGAAGTTCACGTTGTCGGTCAGGTCCTTCCAGGTGCCGGCCACGCCCTGCACGTCGGCCTGGCCGCCCAGCTTGCCTTCGGTGCCCACTTCGCGCGCCACCCGCGTCACCTCCGAGGCGAACGACCGCAGCTGGTCCACCATGGTGTTGATGGTGTTCTTGAGTTCGAGAATCTCGCCCTTCACGTCCACCGTGATTTTCTTGGACAGGTCGCCGGCCGCCACGGCCGTCGTCACCTCTGCGATGTTCCGCACCTGGGCCGTGAGGTTCGAGCCCATCGAGTTCACCGAGTCCGTCAGGTCCTTCCACGTGCCGGCCACGCCCTGTACGTCAGCCTGGCCGCCCAGCTTGCCTTCGGTGCCCACTTCGCGCGCCACCCGTGTCACCTCCGAGGCGAAGGACGAGAGCTGGTCCACCATGGTGTTGATGGTGTTCTTCAGCTCCAGGATCTCGCCCTTCACGTCCACGGTGATCTTCTTGGAGAGGTCACCGGCCGCCACGGCGGTGGTCACGTCGGCGATGTTGCGCACCTGCGAGGTGAGGTTGCCGGCCATGAAGTTCACCGAGTCGGTCAGGTCCTTCCAGGTGCCGGCCACGCCCTGCACGTCGGCCTGGCCGCCCAGCTTGCCTTCGGTGCCCACTTCCCGCGCCACCCGCGTCACTTCCGAAGCAAACGACCGCAGCTGGTCCACCATCGTGTTGATGGTATTTTTCAATTCGAGGATTTCGCCCTTCACGTCCACCGTGATCTTCTTGGACAGGTCGCCCGCCGCCACGGCCGTTGTCACTTCCGCGATGTTGCGCACCTGGGCCGTGAGGTTCGAGCCCATCGAATTCACCGAGTCCGTCAGGTCCTTCCACGTGCCCGCCACGCCCTGCACGTCGGCCTGGCCCCCCAGCTTGCCTTCGGTACCCACTTCGCGCGCCACCCGCGTCACCTCCGAGGCGAACGACCGCAGCTGGTCCACCATGCTGTTGATGGTGTTCTTCAGTTCGAGAATTTCGCCCTTCACGTCCACCGTGATCTTCTTGGAGAGGTCACCGGCCGCCACGGCCTTGGTCACTTCGGCGATGTTGCGCACCTGGGCCGTGAGGTTCGAGCCCATCGAGTTCACCGAGTCGGTCAAGTCCTTCCAGGTGCCGGCCACGCCCTGCACGTCGGCCCGGCCCCCCAGCTTGCCTTCGGTACCCACTTCGCGCGCCACCCGCGTCACTTCCGAAGCGAACGAACGGAGCTGGTCCACCATGGTGTTGATGGTGTTCTTCAGCTCCAGGATTTCGCCCTTCACGTCCACCGTGATCTTCTTGGAGAGGTCACCCGTGGCCACGGCCTTCGTCACGCCGGCGATGTTCCGCACCTGGGCCGTCAGGTTCGACGCCATGAAGTTCACCGAGTCGGTCAGGTCTTTCCAGGTGCCGGCCACGCCCTGCACGTCGGCCTGGCCGCCCAGCTTGCCTTCGGTGCCCACCTCGCGCGCCACCCGCGTCACTTCCGCGGAGAAGGTGCCCAGCTGCTGCACCATCTTGTTGATGATCATGGCCGTGCGCAGGAACTCCCCTTCCAGCGGGCGGCCATCGGCCTCCAGCGCCATGGACTTGGACAGGTCGCCCTGCGCCACCGCGCCGATCACGCGCGCCACTTCGGACGTCGGGTGCACCAGGTCGGCGATCAGGGAGTTGATGGATTCGGCGGAGTCGCGCCAGAAGCCGCTGGCATTGGGAACGAAGGCCCGCTCCTTGAGCTTGCCCTCCTTGCCGACCACGCGCGACAAGCGGGCCAGTTCGTGCGACATGCGCAGGTTCTCGGCCACCACGTCGTTGAAGGCATCGGCCACCTTCCCGAAAACGCCAGTCCAGTCCTGCGGAAGTTGCGCCGCGGCGTTGCCTTTCTTGAGATCGGTGAGCGCCGCCAGGAAGGTGCGCGTATGCTCCGAAAGCATGTCCACCTCGTCCAGCACGGAATTCACGACGGCGACATCCGCCTGCCAGAACCCGGTCAGCTTGTCGTCCGGCAGCCGCCGGTGCTTCGTGGCGGGGCGGGTTCCGGCCTCGACCGACTTGAACTTCTGCGACATCCGCGCGGCCTGGGCGGTGAGATCGTTGAACTCCGCGGCGATCTTGCCGTAGACACCATCCCATTCGGTCGGCAGCGTCACGCCCGATTCCCCGCGCCTGAACGCGCCCAGTGCCTTCAAGACAAGTCTCAGTTCGCTGTCGCGCTGGTCCACCGAAGGCAGTTTCGCCACTACTTCCATGCTAGCCCCCAAGATATAGAGTGACCCGACCGGCCACCGTGAAAACGGCTCCCCCGCCCTGCGCCTGCAAGGTATCCGCCGAGTCTGCAACAAATCGACGCAGGTTACTGAGTTCGGCACGTGCCCACAACTTGGCGGAAATACGCAGCCGGCCGCAAACCCAGTCTTGGCGCGGCCTGTAGGATGGCGCCTACAGCAAGAGTCGGCGAACCATTACGACTGACTCGTTTCGCAGGCCGGAAGCGAGCGGCGCCCGACAAAAAAAAGCCGCCCGAAGGCGGCTTTTTTCTGGAGCGACAAGGCTCAGTTCAGCGGGGTCTTCTTGCCGTCCTTGTACGTGTACAGGGTCATGGCCGGGTTCTTCAGCTCGCCGTTGGGCTCGAAGGCGATGGTCGCCGTGACGCCCTTGAAGTTGGTTTCGGCGAGCTTCGGCGTGTAGACCTTCGGGTCGACCGAATTCGCACGCTTCATGGCATCGACCAGCACGAACGTGGCGTCGTACGTGTACGGGCTGTACACCTGGAACTGCTTCGGGTACTTGGCGTCGTACTTGGCTTTCCAGGCCGCGCCGCCGGGCATCTTCTGGATCGAAGAGCCGCCTTCGGCGCAAACGACGTTGCCCAGGGTCTTGGCGCCGGCGGCGATCTTGGAGATCTCCTCGGTGCAGATGCCATCGCCGCCGAAGAACTTGACGTTCGAAAGGCCCAGCTGTTCCATCTGGCGCAGCATCGCGCCGCCTTGCGCGTCCATGCCGCCGTAGAAGATGCCGTCCGGCGCCTTCGACTTGATGGCCGTGAGGATGGCCATGAAATCGGTGGCCTTGTCGGTGGTGAATTGCTCGTCGACGATCTGGATGCCCTTGGCCTGGGCCGTCTTCTTGAAGACTTCGGCGACGCCCTGGCCGTAAGCCGTGCGGTCGTCGATGACCGCGATCTTCTTGAGCTTGAGGCCATCGGCGGCATAGAACGCCAGGCCGGCGCCCAGGGCGTTGTCGTTGGCGATGATGCGGTACGTGGTCTTGTAGCCGGGCTTGGTCAGGTTGGGATTGGTGGCCGCGCCGGTGACGTGGGGGATGCCGCAGTCGTTGTAGACCTTCGAGGCCGGGATCGTCGTGCCCGAATTCAGGTGGCCGACCACGCCGGCGACCTTCGCGTCGCACAGTTTCTGGGCGGCAGCCGTGCCCTGCTTCGGATCGGCCGCGTCATCTTCGGCGGCAATCTCGAACTTGACCTTCTTTCCACCGATGGTCACGCCCTGGGCGTTCAAGTCCTCGATCGCCATCCGCACGCCGTTCTCGTTGTCCTTGCCGTAGTGGGCCTGAGAACCGGACATCGGCGCGACGTGGCCGATCTTCACCACCATGTCCTGCGCGGACGCCATGCCCCATGCAGCGGCAATGGCAGCGGCAACCGTCAGTTTGAACTTCATTTGCATAAATTGACCTCCAGAGTAGGAAAAAGGTTGAGATTATCTTTTGGGCTCAACGGCGGCGAACATATCGCAATTTCCGCGCCCGGGCCATAGGGAAAGGTCTAGGTGGGCACCGATAAGCGCGTTTACTTTGACCACAGTCGGGCTTATGCCGCTTTTTTGGGCGTCAGGTCTCATCGGCGCCTGAGCGCATCGACCTCGTCCGCGAACGCGCGTGCGACGGTTTCCCGGACCACGGCCTCGATCTCCTCGCGCAGCAGGGGCGCGATGGAACGGGTCTGCTCCAGCACCGTGGCGGCAATCGCTTCGCGCAGCCTGCGTTCCAGAGCCAGGTCCACCCTCTGCAACACGCGATGGACCAGCTCTTCCTGCAGGGCGGCGGAGTCCCCCGCCGGCCGGGCTTCCGGGGCCGGCTTGACCACTTCCGTCAGCGTGGGGACGTAGCGCGGCGGGTTCCTGGTCGCCATCATTGAGCTACCTTCGGCGCGGCGTCATGCCTGGTGATCGCATAGCCGCGGTCGGCATAGTGCTTCCAGCGCAGCCGGCCCTGCTGCCGGTCCTCGTCCCCGGCACCCACGACCTCGATCACGCGCTCGAACCGCTCGAAACCCTCGGGGATGGCGCCACCGAGGTTCACCAGCACCTGCTGGTGCGGCGCCGAGCGAGCGGATTCGGCCAGCACCACCGGGGACGCCGCCAGCACCGCGGGCGTCGCCGCGGCGCCCAGGCAATGGGGCACGAACTCCGGCGCCGAAAACGTCCAGAGCGCCACATCCAGCTCGCGCAACTGGCGGCTGTCGCCGGTCACGACCACTTTCGCGCCCGTGGCGACGGCCTTGCGCAGCAGCCGGCAGGCGTAGCCCGTCTTTTCGGGGGCGTTGAAGTGAAAGGTGACCTCGGTCATGCGTGCCTATTTGCGCCTGGCCGGGCGCTTGCCGGCCTTCGCCGGGGCGACACTTTGCTGGTCCAGCAGGAACTGCACCAGCAGGCCCACCGGGCGCCCGGTCGAGCCCTTGGCGCCGCCGCTTTTCCAGGCGGTGCCGGCGATGTCCAGGTGGGCCCAGGGATAGGCGCCGGCAAAGCGCTGCAGGAACTTGGCCGCGTTCACGGCGCCGCCGGCACGCCCGGCCACGTTGGCCACGTCCGCGAAATTGCTCTTGAGACCTTCAGCGTATTCGTCGTCCAGCGGCATGCGCCAGCACGGGTCCATCGCGGCCTCGCCGGCGTCGTGCAGGGCCTGGGCCAGGGCGTCGTCGCTCGCGAAGAGACCGCTGCGCACGCCACCCAGGGCGACGACGCAGGCGCCCGTCAGGGTCGCGATGTCCACCACCGCACGCGGCTTGAACCGCTCGGCATAGGTGAGCGCGTCGCACAGGATCAAGCGCCCTTCGGCATCCGTGTTGAGGATCTCGATGGTCTGGCCCGAGAGGCTCTTGACGATATCGCCCGGCTTGACCGAGCGGCCGTCGGGCATGTTCTCGCAGCTCGGGATGAGGCCGATGACGTTGATCGCGGGCTTGAGCTCGCCGATCGCGCGGAACGTGCCGAGCACGCTCGCGGCTCCGCCCATGTCGAACTTCATCTCGTCCATGTCGGCCGACGGCTTGATCGAGATGCCGCCGCTGTCGAAGGTGATGCCCTTGCCCACCAGCACCACAGGCGCGTCGCCGACGCCCGCGCCCGTGTATCTGAGCACGATGAAGCGAAGCGGCTCTTCCGAGCCCTTGGCCACGGCCATGAACGATCCCATGCCGATCTTGGCGACCTCCTTGAGGCCCAGCAGCTCGCACTTCAGGCCGTAGGCCCTGGCGAGCTTTTTCGCTTCCTCCCCCAGGCGCGTCGGCGTGGCGTGGTTGGGAGGCAGGTTGCCGAGCTCGCGCGCGAACTCGATGCCGTTGGCCGCTGCCCTGGCGCCGGCAAAGGCCACCTGCAGCCGCGACGCGTCGGCCACGGCGATGATGACGCGCTGCAATTCGCGGCCTTCGGGCTTGGACTTCGTGGCGACGTACACGTAACTCGATTCGGCCGTGGCCGACACGGCGGCACGCACGGCGTCCTCCCTGGCATCGGCAGGCAGGCAGATCACCAGGCGCTTGGCGCCCGAGGTGCGCAACGCGCCCACGGCCGCGGCCACCGCCGCGTGCACCTTCTTGGGCGAGCCATCGGCGCAACCGGCCAGCACGACACGCGGCGCCGCGACACCTGCGCTGCGGTACGCCTGCAGCAACCTGCCGGCCTTGGGTTCGAGGTCGCGCGCCTTGAGCGCCTCGCCCGCCAGCCTGGACAGCGTGTCCTTGCCGGGTTTGAAGTTCTCGCCGACCAGCATGACGAGTGCGTCGCATTTTTCGCCGGCCGCGCCTGCGGGGCCCAGGGTCTTGAGTTCGAAGTCCATAATTCGCTGTTTTTCTTCCGCTTATTGACGAAACGCGCCATGTTATTCCATTCCTCCCTGCGCAAGGAACTTGCCCGCAGTTTCGGCGCGACCCTGGTGGTGCTGGTGACGATCGTCATGACCATGACGCTCGTGCGCACGCTCGGGCAGGCCACGCGCGGCTCGGTCAATCCCCAGGAAGTGATGATGGTGATGGGCTACACCGTGCTGGGCTACCTGCCCACCATCCTCACCTTGAGCCTGTTCATCGCGATCGTCGGCACCCTGTCGCGCATGTACCGCGACAGCGAAATGGTGATCTGGTTCGCGGCGGGCCGCGGGCTGTCCGCCTTCCTCGGGCCGCTGTTCCGTTTCGCCTGGCCGATCCTGCTGGTGATCGCATTGCTCGCGCTGGTGGTGTGGCCCTGGGCCAACCAGCAGACGCAGGAGTTGAAGGACCGTTACGGCAAGCGCGGCGACCTCGAGCGCGTCGCGCCCGGGCAGTTCCAGGAATCGGCCAGCGGCAACCGCGTCTTCTTCCTCGACAAGGACACGCCCGACAACAAGTCGGGCAAGAACATCTTCATCTCCACCAACGAGCGCGGCAAGGAAACCGTCACGTCGGCGCGCAGCGGCCGGATCACCAGCATCGGCGACGGCCAGTTCCTGGTGCTGTCCAACGGGCAGCGGCTGGAGCGGTCCGCGGGCAACGCCCAACTGAAGATCAGCGAGTTCGAGGAATACACGAGCCGCGTAGGTGGCAGCGAACTGGGTACGCGCGACGTCGCGCCCGCCAAGACGCGTTCGACCTTCGAGCTGGCCATGGACCCGTCGCGCGCGCACCTGGCGGAACTGGCCTGGCGGCTCGGCCTGGCCCTGGCCGCGCTCAACTTCGTGGTGATCGCCATCACGGTATCCAGCGTCAACCCGCGCGCCGGCCGCAGCGGCAACCTGGTATTCGCCCTGTTCGCCTTCGTCGTCTACTACAACCTGCTGAACCTCGGGCAAAGCTGGATCGACGGCGGGCAGGCGGACTTCGGCGGGTTCCTGCTGGCCCTGCACGGGGGCGTCCTGGCGGCCGGCCTGCTGTGGCTGGCCAAGCAGCACAACAACTGGACGCTGCGGCAGCTCATGCGCCGGCGCGGCGCGCGCGCCGAAGGGGCCGCATGAGGACAATCCGCCGCCTGATCTACCGCGAAGTGCTGGCGGCCGTGGTGTTCGTGGCCGTGGGGTTCCTGGCGCTGTTCTTCTTCTTCGACTTCGTCGATGACCTGCCCAACGTCGGCAAGGCCGGCGGCGCCTACCGGCTGACCCAGGCCCTGGCGTACGTGACGCTGCTGATCCCGAGCCACCTGTACGAGTTGCTGCCGATCGCCGTGCTGATCGGCACCATCTTCGTGATGGCCCGGCTCGCACAGAGTTCCGAATACACGATCCTGCGCACCAGCGGGCTCGGCCCGTGGCGCGCGCTGCGCACGTTGCTGACGCTGGGCATGATGTTCACCGTGCTCACGTTCGCCGTCGGCGATTACCTGGCGCCGGTGGCGGGCCGCACCGCGCAGCTGCTCAAGGCGCGGCTGGAGGGGCGCATCAGCATCGGGCAGACCGGCGCCTGGCTCAAGGAGCGCCAGCCGTACAACACCTACAACGTGAACGTCGGTGCGTTGACGCCGGACGGCGACATGCAGGCGGTGCGCATCTTCGAATCCGACTCCCGCGGGTTCCTGGTATCGATCACCCAGGCCCCCAAGGGGCGTTTCGCGGACGACGGTGCGTGGCTGCTCGACAACGCGGAGCGCGCCGAGTTCACTTCTGCCGGCAGTGCGATCGCCAAGGTGGACCGGGTCAAGGTCCCCACCCTGCGCTGGCCGACGGAGATCACGCCGGAGATGGTGTCGGTGGCCCTGCTCAAGCCGGACCGCATGAGCACCATCGACCTGTTCCAGTACATGCGCCACCTCGAGGCCAACGCGCAGACTTCGCAGCGCTACGAGATCGAGTTCTGGCGCAAGGTGTTCTATCCGCTCAGCTGCATGGTCATGGTGGTGCTGGCGCTGCCTTTCGCCTACCTCCACTTCCGTGCCGGCGGGATCACCAGCTACGTGTTCGGCGGCGTGCTGATCGGCATCAGCTTCTTCCTCCTGAACAACGTGTTCGGGTACATCGGCAACCTGCAGAACTGGCGGCCGTGGCTGACGGCGGCGGCGCCGGGCCTGATCTACAGCATGTTCTCGCTGGGCGCGTTCGGCTGGCTGGTGCTGCGAAGATGAGCCCCCTCGTTCGCGGCTGCTCCGCTGCTCTGCCCCTCGAAGGGGCGGATGCCCTCCCAGGGGCGGCCCGTCGGAGTGCATGAGCGCCGTGGGCAAGGCCATCATCCTCTTCGGGCACGGCTCGCGCGACCCGCTCTGGCGCCAGCCGATCGAGGCCGTCGCCGCGCGCCTTGCGCAGCGCGAGCCTGCCATTCCCGTGCGCTGCGCCTACATGGAGCTGGAGCAGCCGGACCTGGCGGCCGCGGCCCGTGAACTCGTGGCGGCCGGCGCGACGGGGGTGACGATCGTCCCGATGTTCCTCGGCACCGGCAAGCATGCGCGCACCGACATGCCCGCACAGGTCGACGGGCTGCGCGCGGCGCATCCCGGCGTCCGGTTCGAGCTGCAACGGGCCGTGGGCGAGGACCCGCGGTTGCTGGACCTCCTTGCCGCGATCGCGCTGGAGTAGCGCGCGGGCGTCAGCCGGGCTCGCCGGCGGGAACGCCGTACCAGGCTTTCCGGGTCTCGCGGACCCACCCCGGCGGGTCGTTGCGCGGCTCGCTACTTCGCATTGAATACTGTGCAAACATACAGTTATTCAGCCCGGACGGGCCGGATGGTGGGGCATAATGAAATTCCCTCTTAGAAGAAATTCGGTATGAATCTTCATCAATTCAGATTCGTCCAGGAAGCCGTGCGCCGCAACCTCAACCTCACCGAGGCGGCGAAGGCCTTGCACACGTCGCAGCCCGGCGTGTCCAAGGCGATCATCGAGCTGGAGGAGGAACTCGGCGTCGAGATCTTCGCGCGGCATGGCAAGCGCCTGAAGCGCGTGACGGAGCCGGGACAGCACGTGCTCAAGAGCATCGAGCTCATCATGCGCGAGGTCGGCAACCTGAAGCGCATCGGCGAGCAATTCAGCGCGCAGGACAGCGGCACGCTCTCGATCGCGACCACCCACACGCAGGCGCGTTACGTGCTGCCGGTTCCCGTGGCCAAGTTGCGCGAGGCCTATCCCAAGGTCAACGTCAGCCTGCACCAGGGCTCGCCCGACCAGGTGGCGCGGATGGTGATCGACGAGGTGGCGGAGATCGGCATCGCGACCGAGTCGCTGTCGGACTACCAGGAACTGGTCACCCTGCCCTGCTACGAATGGCAGCACGTGCTGGTGCTGCCGCTGAACCACCCGCTCGCGAAGACGGAACGCATCCACCTGGAAGACCTCGCGGCCGAGCCCATCATCACGTACCACCCATCGTTCACCGGCCGCACGCGCATCGACACGGCGTTCGCCCACAAGAAACTCACGCCGCGCATCGCGCTGGAGGCGATCGACTCCGACGTGATCAAGACGTATGTGCGCCTGGGGCTCGGCATCGGCATCGTCGCCGAGATGGCCGTGCGCGACGACGGCAGCAACTCGGACCTGGCGGTGCGGCCCCTCGGCCACCTGTTCGGCCCCAACCTGGCCCGGGTTGCCTTCAAGCGCAGTGCGTACCTGCGCAACTTCGTGTACAAGTTCGCCGAGCTGCTGTCCGACCGGCTCGACCGCAACCTGATCGCCAAGGCCATGAGCGGCCATGCCAGCGACTATGAGATGTGACCCACCCCCGAACATGCCTCGTACCCCCACGCTCCAAACCAAGTTCCCCGCCATGGGGACGACCATCTTCACGGTCATGTCCGCCCTCGCCACCGAGACAGGCGCCGTGAACCTCGGGCAGGGTTTCCCCGATTTCGATTGCGATCCGCGCCTGGTCGATGCCGTCACGAACGCGATGAAGAAGGGACTGAACCAGTACCCGCCGATGACGGGCGTGCCCGCCCTGCGCGCGGCGGTGGCCGCCAAGATCGAGGCGATGTACGGCCACAGCTACGACCCGGCCAGCGAGGTCACCATCACCGCGGGCGCCACGCAGGCCATCATCACCGCCATCCTCGCGGTGGTGCGTCCCGGGGACGAGGTGATCGTCCTCGAGCCCTGCTACGACAGCTACGTGCCGAACATCGAGCTGGCCGGCGGCATCGCCGTGCGCGTGCCGTTGACGCCGGGCACCTTCCGCCCGGATTTCGACCGGATCGCGGCGGCCATCAATGGCAGGACGCGCGCGATCCTGGTCAACAGCCCGCACAACCCGAGCGCCACGGTCTGGTCCGGCGGCGACATGCTGAAGCTGCAGGAACTGCTGGAACCCACCGATGTCCTCCTGATCAGCGACGAGGTGTACGAGCACATGGTGTTCGACGGCCAGGAGCACCAGAGCGCGGCGCGCTTCCCGGGCCTCGCCGCGCGCGCGTTCATTGTCTCCAGCTTCGGCAAGACCTTCCACGTCACCGGCTGGAAGATCGGCTACGTCGCCGCGCCGCAGCCGCTGACGTCTGAATTCCGCAAGGTGCACCAGTTCAACGTGTTCACCGTGAACACTCCGGTGCAGCACGGCCTGGCCGCGTACATGGCCGATCCGCAGCCGTACCTGCAGCTGCCCGCGTTCTACCAGCGCAAGCGCGACCTGTTCCGCGAGGGCCTGGCGCGCACGAAGTTCAGGGTGCTGCCCAGCGAGGGCAGCTATTTCCAGTGCGTGGACATCTCGGCGGCCAGCGACCTGGGCGAGGCCGACTTCTGCAAGTGGCTCACCACGGAGATCGGTGTCGCGGCGATCCCGCTGTCGGCGTTCTACGGCAACGGCTTCGACCAGCGCGTCGTGCGCTTCTGCTTCGCCAAGAAGGAAGAAACGCTCCACGCCGCGCTGGAGCGGCTGGCGAAGCTCTAGGGATTCTCCGAAGAATCGCCCCCGCGGTTTTTTTCGGGGGCCCCTAGCACTGGATCGAATTGCGGCAGAACTTGTCCAGCTCGGTCACCACGGCCTGGCCCGAAACGGTGTTCTTCGCCCTGGGGCCGACCTCCAGGCTCAGCTTCATCTCGTACTTTCTGAAGAAGTCGTCGAACAGCTCGCCGCCCAGCGTGGCATAAGCCGTCAGCGTGTCCGTCTTGCGGTCGTGCGACAGCAGCACGGCGCACAGCGGCTGCGAGGCCGGTCCGGACAGCACTTCGGCGCCGCGCGCGGGATCGTACTGGCTGTGGTCCGCGCAGCAATGGATCAACTCGTCCTGCACGCCGCGCTGCGCGCGTGTCTTGCGAAAGCTGATGAAGCTCACCTCCCGCGTCGGGTAGACCAGCTGGTGGGCGCAGATCGCCGAATACGCGACCACGCTGCGCTGCGGGCCCACGCCTCCCGGCCATGCGTAGGCGTCGCGGCTCTTCGTGCTCAGCGACTGCGGCAATGCGGGCTTGCCCAGGTCCAGCAGGAAAACCGGCGTCGCCTCGAAGGGGTAATGGAAGACGTAGTTCGTCTGCGGCTTCAGGCTGGCGGCCTTGAGCGGATCACCACGCGGCGTGACCAGGAGCACGTTCGCGTACGGCCGGGGCTTCGCGTCGCCGGCGAAGGCCGGCAACGCCGCGGCGGCCGACATGCACGCGGCGCTCGCCGTGCACGACTCGATGAAGCTGCGTCGATCCATGGTCGATGGAAGTAAACCATGCGCCCTCGCACCGACGCACCGGGCTTTGTACCGAGGACCAAAGTCCCCATGCGCCGATAATGCGCAGCAGTATGAATTCACCCCACGCGACCGCTGCCCAGCCCTGGATGCGCGAGGTGTCGGGCGGCCTCGTCGCGGGAGCGGTCGCCGTGGCCTATGCCATGTCGTACGCCGCCCTTCTCTTTCCCGGGGACCTCAAGCCGCTGCTGCCCTATGGCATCGGCCTGTGCCTCGTGAACGCGATGCTGGGCGCGTTCTGGCTGGCATGGCGCAGCCAGCTCCCCTTCGCGATCGCCGGGCCCGACGGCAACACCACGTCCATCCTGGCGGCGATGGCGGCGACGCTCACGGCGGCGAGCACGGCCGGCAAGCCCGCGCTGGACCATGTGCTGCTGCTCCTCGCGCTCACCACGCTGCTCTGCGCGCTGCTCTTTCTCGCCCTGGGCGTCGGCCGGCTCGGGTCGGCGGTGCGCTACATCCCTTTCCCCGTCATCGGCGGTTTCCTCGCCTCGACCGGCTGGCTGATCTCGACCGGGGCGCTGCGTGTCGCCGCGGACCTGCCCGCGGGCTTCGAGGTGCTGGACCGCCTGGGCGCGCTGGCGCGAGACCCGCGCCTGCTTTCGACACTGGCGCTGGGCGCGGCCTACATGCTGCTGTTCCGGCGGTGGCGCCACCCGGCGATGATGCCCCTCGTGCTCGTCCTGAGTTCCGCAGCGGTGCTGGCGCTGCTCGCCCTGGCCGGCATGTCGCCAGGCGAAGCCCGCCACGCCGGTTGGCTGTTCGACACCTCCACGCCGCCGCGCTGGATGGGACCGTGGCAGCTGGCCCAGGGCGCGGCAGGTTTCGACTGGCGCTGGATCGGCGGGCTGTGGCTCGACATGCTCGCGGTGGCCGCCGTCGCCATCATCACCGTCCTGCTCGGCGCATCGGGGCTGGAAGCGATGTCGCGCCGGGACATCTCGCTCGACGAGGAGTTGCGAACCCACGGCTGGCTCAACGTGCTGGCCGCGGCGCTGGGCGGCTACCTGAGCCTGGTCTCGGTGAGCCGGAGCACGGTGCTGCTCGAAAGCGGCGCACGCACCCGCGCCGCCGGCATGGTGGCGGCGGCCGTCTGCGCCGTCGCGGCCGGTGGCGCGGCCCTGCTGCTCGGCTGGGTGCCGCGCGTCGTGCTCGGCGGCTTCCTTTTCTACCTGGGCCTGGCCATCCTGTGGGAATGGGTGGTGCAGTCACGGGCGCGCATCGGGCTGGCCGACTGGTCGTTGATTGTCGTCATCCTGGCCACCACCATCATGATCGGCTTCACCGTCGCGGTGCTGGCCGGCATCATCGCCAGCTGCCTGAACTTCGCGCTCAGCTACAGCCGCGTGGGCGTGGTGCAGCACGACCTGGACGGGGCCGGCATCCGCAGCTCGGTGCTGCGGCCGGCGGCGCAGCAGGAACTGCTGGCCGCACACGCAAGGGACATCCGCGTGCTGGTGCTGCGCGGCGTCATCTTCTTCGGCACCGCCAGCGCCCTGCTGGACCGCGTCCGCGGCTTCCTTGCCACGGCGTCTCGCCCCGGCTCCCGGGTGCTCGTCCTCGATTTCACCCACGTCGCCAGCGTCGATTCGTCCGCCGCGATGACCTTCGCCAAGATCGCGCAGCTCGCATCGGCCCGGAATGCGAAGCTGGTGCTGTGCGGCATGGGTGCCGCGACGGCGGCGGCGCTGGGTCGCGATGGCGGCATGCACGCCACCCTGGGCCAGGCGCTGGACGCCGCCGAAGAGGCGGTGCTGGCCGCCCACGGCGAGGACCCCCGCGTCGCCGGCCAGCCGCTGGAGCCGTGGCTGGCGCGCGAACTGGGGGGCGTCGACCACTGGCGCGCGCTCCAGCCGTTGCTGCGCCGCCGGGCCGTGCCGGCCGGCGAGGTCCTGGTGCGGCAGGGGGATGCCTCGGACACCACGCTGCACCTGATCGAATCCGGGCGGCTGGCCGTGACCCTGCAAGGCCAGGGCAGCGGCCAGCGCCTGGCGAGCCTCATGGCCGGCAACATCGTCGGCGAGATGGCGCTCTACACCGACATTCCGCGGTCGGCGACCGTCACGGCGGAAAGCGACTCGGTCGTCTGGACGCTGGGACGCGCGACGCTGGAAAGCCTGCACGCGAACGCGCCCGACACCGCGCTCAAGGTCCACGCCTTCATCGTGCGCACCATGGCCGCGCGCATGCAGCAGGCGAACGCCACGATCGCCGCGCTCCAGCGCGGCGCCTGAGTCGCCGAAGCGTGGCGCCCGGGCACCTGCGCCGCGCAGGCGACTCATGCTCAGGCCTTCACTGTGCAGCGAGCAGGCACGCCCTTGCGGCCTGAGCCCACAACGCGACAGGCGATTGGCTGACCCAGGCCGTCGCCCGACTCCCGCCCGCGGCAGCGGGCCGCCGGCGCACGATGGTTCATCCTCTCAAGGAGCAAACCATGTCCGTCTCGCTGATCGTCCTGATTCTTCTGATCCTGCTGCTGGTCGGCGCGCTTCCGACCTGGGGGCACAGCCGCAGCTGGGGGTATGGCCCGTCCGGTGGCCTGGGCCTGGTGGTGCTGATCCTGGTCGTCCTTTTGCTGATGGGCAGGATATAGCGACAGCCCCGCTCAGCTATGGAGCTGGCCCCATAGCTTGTCCAGCCTTTTGACGCTCACGGGCTGAGGCGTGCGCAGTTCCTGCGCGAAGAAGCTCACGCGCAATTCCTCCAGCAGCCAGCGGAACTCCTGCATGCGGTCGTCGACCGCGCCCTTGCGCTCGGCCACGAGCCGCCAGTAGCGCTGCTCCTGGGGCTTCAACTCGGCCAGCCGGGCCGCGTCGCGCGCGGGATCCGTTCGCAGCTTGTCGAGGCGCAGCGTGATCGCCTTCAGGTAGCGGGGAAAGTGCTGCAGCTGCGCCCACGGTGTCGTGGCCATGAAGCGCTTGGGTACCAGCCGCTGCAGCTGCTGCGTGGCATCGGCGGCCGCGTCGGGGTGGTTGCGCGTGTCCTTGATCTTGCGCGCAGCCACCGCGTATTCGGCCAGGATGATGCCAGCGAGCCGCGCGACCTCGTTCGCAATGAGCGTCAGGCGCCCACGCCCTTCGTCGATCCGCCGCCTGAAGTCGGCTTCGTTCGCCGGCAACGGCGCCTGCATGAGCGCCCGGTCCAGCGCCACCTCGATGACCTGCTCGCGCAGCTCTTCCTGCGATCCCAGGGGCATATACGCCACGGCCATCTTCTGCAGGTCGGGGATGTTCCTTTCCAGGTACTTGAGGGCGTCCTTGATCTGCAGCGAGAACAGGCGCCGCAAGCCCGCCTTGTGCTTCGCCGCCGCGACCTCCGGTTCGTCGAACACCTCGATGGTCACGGCGTCGCCGTGGTCGACCAGCGCCGGGAACCCCACCAGGCTGGTGCCGCCCTGGCGCACTTCCATCAGTTCCGGCAGTTCGCCGAAGGTCCAGGCGGTGAAGCGTTCGCCGGCCTTGTTTTCTCCTCCCCCCCTTGGGGGGAAGTTGGGAGGGGGGATTGGCGCAGGACGGGTTTCATCGCTCGATGTCCCCACCCCCGCCCTCCCCCGAAGCGGGAGGGAGTCTGCCGCGAGCACCTTCATCCCCGCCAGCGCCTGGAAAGCCCCGCGCGCCTGCGCGCCCAGCTCCGCCTTCAAGGCCCCCAGGTTGCGCCCCATGCCCAATTGGCGTGCGTGCTCGTCCACGACGCGGAAGTTCATGAACAGGTGCGCCGGCAGCATGTCCAGCTTGAAGTCCGCGCGCTTCACGTCCAGGCTGGTCGCGTCGCGCACCTGCTTGAGCAGCGCGTCAGTCAGGGACCCGGCCGCCCATGAGCCCGCCGCGGACAGTTGCCCCGCCAGCCGCGCCGCCGACTCCGGCAACGGCACGAACCGCGAGCGCGGCCGTTGGGGCAGGCTCTTGAGCAGCGCCTGCAGCTTGTCCTTGAGCATCCCGGGCACCAGCCACTCGGCGCGTTCCTCGCTCACCTGGTTCAGCACGAACAGAGGCACCGTCACGGTGAGGCCGTCGCGGACGTCCCCGGGTTCGTGCAGGTAGGTGGCGGCGCAGTCCACGCCACCCAGCCGGATCGTTTTCGGAAACGCCTCGGTGGTGATGCCGGCGGCCTCGTGCCGCATCAGCTCGTCGCGCGTGAGCTTGAGCAGCGAGGGATCGGCGCGGCTCGCTTCGCGGAACCAGCGTTCGAAGGTGGTGCCGCTGAAGACGTCGCGCGGAATGAACTTGTCGTAGAACGCGTAGATCAGCTCCTCGTCCACCAGCACATCCTGCCGGCGCGACTTGTGTTCCAGCTCCTCCACCTGCCTCACCAGCTTCTGGTTGGCCGCGAGGAACGACAGCTTCGTGTCCCACTGGCCCGCGACCAGCCCTTCGCGAATGAAGATCTCCCTGGCGCCCTGCAGGTCCACCCGCGCGAACGGCACGCGCCGGCCGCTGTAGATCACCAGGCCGTAGAGCGTGGCGCGCTCCAGCGACATCACCTCCGCCGCCTTCTTCTCCCAGTGCGGGTCCAGCAGCTGCTTCTTGAGCAGGTGGCCCGCGACCTGTTCGATCCACAATGGTTCGATGTTCGCGATCCCGCGGCCGAACAGGCGCGTCGTCTCCACCAGTTCGGCGCACACGATCCAGCGGCCGGGCTTCTTCTTCAGGTGCGCGCCGGGGTGGCGGTAGAACTTGATGCCGCGCGCGCCGAGGTACACGTCCTCGTCCTCCGGCTTCACGCCGATGTTGCCCAGCAGGCCGGCGAGCATCGACTTGTGCAGCTCCTCGTAGCCCGCAGGCTGCGTGTTCAGGCGCCACTTGTGTTCCGCCACCACCGTGTGCAGCTGGCTGTGGATGTCGCGCCACTCGCGCACGCGCCGCACGTTGATGAAGTTCTGGCGCAGGAGCTGTTCGTACTGGCGGTTGGAGAGCTTGTGGCTACGGCCTTCGGCCGCACCCACGGGTGTGTCATGGGGCACCCCCTCCCCCGCCCTCCCCCGCCGGGCGGGGGAAGGTGAAGAGCCCCGGGCCTCGTGGATCCACTTCCACAGCCTCAGGTAACCCGAAAACTCGCTCTTCTCGTCGTCGAACTTGGCATGCTGCTGGTCCGCCTGCGCCTGCATTTCCATCGGGCGGTCGCGCACGTCCTGCACCGACAGCGCCGACGCGATGACCAGCACCTCGTCGAGCGCGCCGCGCTCGCGCCCTTCCAGGATCATGCGGCCCACCCGCGGGTCCAGCGGCAGCTTCGCGAGTTCCGCACCCATCGCCGTCAGCTCGTTCGCATCGTCCACCGCGCCGAGTTCGTTCAGCAACTGGTAGCCGTCGGCGATCGCGCGGCGCGAAGGCGCCTCGATGAAGGGAAAATCCTCCACCGAACCCAGCCGCAGCGACTTCATGCGCAGGATCACGCCCGCGAGCGAGGAGCGCAGGATCTCGGGGTCGGTGAAGCGCGGCCGCCCCGAAAAGTCCTTCTCGTCGTACAGGCGGATGCAGATGCCGTTGGCCACGCGCCCGCAGCGGCCCGCCCGCTGGTTGGCGGCCGCCTGGCTGATCGGTTCGACCAGCAGCTGTTCCACCTTGCTGCGGAAGCTGTAGCGCTTGACGCGGGCGGTACCCGCGTCGACGACGTACCGGATGCCGGGCACGGTGAGCGACGTCTCGGCCACGTTGGTGGCCAATACGATGCGCCGGCCGCCGTGGGCGTCGAAGATGCGGTCCTGCTCGGCCTGCGAGAGCCGTGCGAACAGGGGCAGCACCTCGGTGTCGCGGGTGAGCGGGCTGTGCGCCAGGTGCTTGCGAAGGTGGTCGGCGGCTTCGCGGATCTCGCGCTCGCCGGGCAGGAAGATCAGCACGTCCCCGCCCCCGCCGCCCTGCCAGAGCTCGTCCACGCCATCGGCGATCGCCTCGTTGAGGCCGTAGTCGCGCGACTCCTCGAACGGCCGCCAGCGCTGCTCCACGGGGTACATGCGGCCCGACACGTAGATCACCGGCGCCGCGCCCTTCGCGGAGCCGAAGTGCTGCGCGAAGCGGTCCGCGTCGATCGTGGCGGACGTCACGATGATCTTCAGGTCGGGCCGGCGCGGCAGGATCTCGCGCAGGTAGCCCAGCAGGAAGTCGATGTTGAGGCTGCGCTCGTGCGCCTCGTCGATGATGATGGTGTCGTAGGCCTTGAGCAGCGGGTCGGTCTGGGTTTCCGCCAGCAGGATGCCGTCGGTCATCAGCTTGACCGACGCATCGCGCGAGAGCCTGTCCTGGAACCGGACCTTGAAGCCGACCACCTCGCCGAGCGGTGTCTTCAGCTCCTCGGCGATGCGCTTGGCCACGCTCGACGCGGCGATGCGGCGCGGCTGGGTATGGCCGATCATCGGGCCCCTGCCGCCAGGGTAATTGAGCTTTCCGCGCCCCATGGCGAGCGCGATTTTCGGCAGCTGCGTGGTCTTTCCCGAGCCGGTCTCGCCGCACACGATCACCACCTGGTGGGCCGCAACAGCGGCCATGATTTCCTCGCGCTTGGCGGAAACGGGCAGCGATTCGGGAAAGGTGATGCTAAGGGACGTCAAGGGGCGGCGCGGCTCAAAGCCCTCGATTATCGGCGCGCCGGGCGCCACCGGCCAGCCGGCGCTCAGGCCGGGTCCGTCGCCGGCAACTCGGCGATGCGGCCCGAGGCCTGGTCGTGCCACGCCACTCGCGTGGCATAGCTCCAGGCGGTCCGCGACATGGCTCGCGCCATGGACACAGCCGCCGAGGGTTGCACCTGCGCCGTGGTGGCCAGCAGCCCCACGCCCACCTGCGCCACCCAGTGCGCCTGCCCTTCCTCGAGGTCGGCGGGAGCGGGGCTCGTGCTCAGTTTCACCGGGCGCGACAGGCGCTCGGCCAGCAGCCGCCCCAGTTGCACCAGGCGCTGCGGCTCGGCGGAGGCGCGCACCAGCAGCAGGAAGCCGTCGTCGCCCAGGCGGCCCATCTCCACGTCGGCCGGAACGCAGCGCCGCAGCCGGCTGGCACATACGAACAGCGCGTGATTGAGGGCGGCCCGGCCGTGGAGGTTTTCCAGCGTGTACAGGTTGCCGATCGACACCACGGCCACGCCCACCGGCCGGCTCACGTCCTCGCGCTGGCGGAAGAATGCCAGCCCCACCATCTGGCCCGTCTCCGCGTGGGAGCGCATGCGGGTGATGGGGTCGTAGCTCGGGCCATGGGCCACCACCTCGCGCAACTCGATGAGATAGGAGTACCGGATCCACAGCGCTGTCGCCATTGCCGCCAGGTAGGCCATGGACGCAATCGCGGTGACCGCGTGCACGATCCAAGGGACACCCTCGCGATGGAGGGCGATCCAGCTCAGGCCCGTGACGGCCACGAGCATGCACGAGACGCCGGACACCGCGACCCAGGCGAGCCTGTCGCCGCGTCGCGCGCTGCGCACGCAGGTGACGAGCATGGCCGCGCCGACGCCAAAGGCCATCACGGAGCTCAGGGCAAGCGACGTCCCGGCGTCCACCGCCCAGCCGGCGGCCAGGACCAGTGCGGCCAGCGCCATCGTGCCGCCGCGCACCCGGCGATCGGTCGCCGGGTGGCGCAACACGCCGAGCATGGCCAGCAGCATCAGGCCGAGCGTCACGGCCGTCAGCACGGCGATGTGGGCCAGCAATCGTGTTTCGGCGGCGGCGTCGTCAATCGGCAGCCAGCCGAGATAAGCGAGGACGAAGAGGGCCGACACGATCGCCGACAGTGCGGCCGTCAGCGCCACGCGCTGGAGCGAACGGGCAAAGGCGGCAAGGGAACCGGCCAGCATCAGGCCCACACTGCCGAAGAAAGCACCCCAGAAAGCGATCGCGAGCACGTCCATAAGTGCCCCCGACCATACCTGCGCGCGCCCTTGGGCGCAATCGGGACGCGCGGACAGGCCGCGAACGGCGCGGGAACCGGCTCGCCTAACGCTGGCGCTGCAGGAACTCCAGGGTGCGCTTCATCGCGTCGGCGGTGGCGCCGGCATCGAAACGATTGGCCACGGTATCGCCCCACCGGGTGCTCATCGTGTAGCCGCTGCGAACGTCCCACGCATGCGTGGTGGGGGCGCCGTACACATGCCACTCGACCGGCCGGGCCGACGCCTTCAGTTCATCGAGCAGCGGGAAGCAATAGGGGCGAATCGGCGTTTCGCGATCGCCGTCGGCCATCAGCAGCAGTGTGGGCGTGTCCGTGTCGGCGCGCAGGAAGTGCGACGCGGCACTCGAAGGTTGCACCGGCGGATAGCCGCAACTGCCGTACCAGCCGACCGTCGCCCGGAAGCGATGCGAACTGCCGAATGCGGCGCGCAGCGAAGGACTGGAGAGCGCGGCGGCAGCGATGCTGCCCAATGAGAAGCCGACGAGGTAGATGCGATCCTTGTCCACCGCCGGCAACGCGCGCAGGTGCGCCAGCGCGTCGAGCGCATCGCGCCAGACCACCGGGCTGGTGATGACCCCGTTGCGGCAGTCGCGCTGGTTGCGCGGCTGGAAACTATCCAGCATCAGTATCAGGTAACCCGCCTCCAGCAATTCCTTGGCTCGCTCGCGCAGGGCCGGCGTTCCCACGCCCCCGCAGGAATGAACCACCAGCGCCGCCGGGAACGGGCCGGCGCCCTCCGGCTTGAACACGCTGTTGCCCAGTGACGAGAATGCGCCCAGGCTCTTGATTTCCGCCTCGAATTTCAGCGGCGCATGCGGCGCGACAACCTGGTCGAATTGACCCGGCGCAAGCCGGGCCGATGCCGCGGCGATCGTTCCGGGGACCGGCGCGTCCTGCGCCTTGGCGTGCGCGCCCAGGAGGCACAGCATCGCCGCAAGCATGATCGACATCCGACCCGACATTTCCCCACCTCCGCACGCGCAGTGTCGGCCTGTTCGATCAGCGCCGCCATCCTGGATTTCCCGACGGAGCAACCGGCCTTTCCCGTACACTTTGCCCAGTTCCGCCCACTTCCCCGCGCCGATGTCCACCGTCTTCAATTTCACGTTCGTGCCCTGGTTCCGCTCGGTGGCGCCGTATATCCACATGCACCGGGGCAAGACCTTCGTGGTCGGCATGGCGGGCGAGGCGATCGCCGCCGGCAAGCTCCAGCACATCGCGCAGGACCTCGCGCTGATCCAGAGCATGGGCGTGAAGATCGTGCTGGTGCACGGCTTCCGCCCGCAGGTGACCGAGCAGCTCAAGGCCAAGGGCCACGCTGCCAGGTACTCGCATGGCATGCGCATCACCGACGAAGTCGCGCTCGACTCCGCACAGGAGGCGGCCGGCCAGCTGCGCTACGAGATCGAGGCGGCCTTCAGCCAGGGGCTGCCCAACACGCCGATGGCGGGCTCCACCGTGCGCGTGATCTCCGGCAACTTCATCACCGCGCGCCCCGTCGGCGTTCTCGATGGGGTCGACTTCAAACACTCGGGCCTGGTGCGCAAGGTGGACGTGGGCGGCATCACGCGCACGCTGGATTTCGGCGCGATGGTTCTGGTGTCGCCCTTCGGGTTCTCGCCCACGGGCGAAGCCTTCAACCTCACGATGGAGGAAGTCGCCACCAGCATCGCCATCGCGCTGCAGGCCGACAAGCTGATCTTCCTGTCGGAGGTGCCGGGTATCCGCGTGCGGCCGCTGGAGCCGGAGGGCGACGACAACCCGATCGACACCGAGCTGCCGCTGGCCGCCGCCGAGCAGCTGCTGGCCAGCCTGCCGGGCGCGCAGCAGCCCACCGACACCGCCTTCTACCTGCAGCATTGCGTCAAGGCCTGCAAGGCGGGCGTGGAGCGCAGCCACATCATCCCGTTCGCCACCGACGGCTCGCTCCTGCTGGAGGTGTACGTCCACGACGGCATCGGCACGATGGTGATCGACGAGAAGCTCGAGGAATTGCGCGAGGCCACGGCCGACGACGTGGGCGGCATCCTGCAGCTGATCGAGCCCTTCGAAAAGGACGGCACGCTGGTCAAGCGCGACCGCACCGAGATCGAGCGGGACGTCGCCAACTACACCATTGTCGAACACGACGGGGTGATCTTCGCGTGCGCGGCGCTCTATCCCTACCCGGAAGCGAAGACCGGCGAGATGGCCGCGCTCACGGTTTCGCCCCAAAGCCAGGGCCAGGGCGACGGCGAGAAGATCCTCAAACGTGTCGAGCAGCGTGCCCGAGCCATGGGGCTGGAGAGCATCTTCGTGCTCACGACCCGCACCATGCACTGGTTCCTCAAGCGCGGGTTCGTGCAGGCCGACGCCGACTGGCTGCCCGAGGCGCGCAAGCGCAAGTACAACTGGGACCGCAAGAGCCTGGTGTTCGTCAAGAAGCTGGGCTAGTACGTTTCGCGTTGCCGGGCTGCAATTGCCGTGATATAAACTTAGATACGATACTTACATATTAGGACAGGAGCGGCCTTGGCAATCTCAACGATGAAATCTTTGGGCAGGATTTACGACGTGTACGACGGCGACGAAATCGTGCCTGGCACCCTCCTGGGCACCCAGGTCGGGGGAAGCGACATTTTCTACGGTTACGGCCCCGCGTACGGGTACATCGCCTACGGCGATTCCTACGAGATGGGCGCCCGCACCAAGGGCGGCAGCGACTCTTTCTACGGCGGCGACGACGTGGGCTCGGGTTTCGGGGCCGACAGCATGTTCGGCAACGGGGTCGAGTTCGCCGGGGACGCGTACCAGATGTTCGGCGGCGCCCTGGGCGGCAACGATTACATGTACGGCGGCACGAACTCCAACAACGTGTTCGGCGGCGACGCCGCGCAATCCATGTACGAAAAGTCGCGTGGCGGCAACGATTTCATGCAAGGTGGGGATACCCGGGCGTACTGGGAAACCGGATCCATCAGTACCATGAACATGATTTATGGCGACGGTTACGTCATGGGCGGGGCGGCGCGGGGCGGCCGCGACACCATCGCGGGCGGGACGGTTTACGCGGACGGCTACAGCGCGAACGGCACCGGGGTCTTCCTGGGCGATGGCTACGTCATGGGCGATAACGCCATGGGCGGCGCTGACCGTATCACCGGCGCCGATGCCTACACATACGCAGGCAGCGCAGAAGCCGTCAACTACCTCGTTGGCGATGCCGTCTACCAGTCGGGCCTGTCGACCTTCGGCAACGATGTGCTGCTCGGTGGCTCGGCCTACGTAGACGGGGCGAGCGAAGGCTCGGCGGAGATCGTCAACTATATGATCGGGGATGCCGCGACCGCGGCTGGCGCGGTGAAGTTCGGCAGCGACAAGCTGACCGGAGGCAACGGCTCGGGCGACGGCTTCTCCGTCAACCTGATGTACGGCGATATCGTGCAGGCCGGCGATGTGGAATCCGGGGCGCTCAGCGTGGGCGCACTGCTTTCGGACGCCATGGCGGCGGCGGGCATCGTTGGCGTCGAGGCGTTGGGCGCCCTCGCGCTGCCCGATCTCGGCATCTCGGTGGCCGGAGCGCACACGGCAATGGTGTTCGGCAACGACATCCTCACCGGCGGGCAATTCGCGACGAACATCATGTACGGCGACAGCAGCCGCCTCTCCGGCGGCGACCGCGCCGGCAACGACATCCTGATCGCCGGTAGCGATTCCGACAACATCATGTTCGGCGACGCCGGGACCATCGAGGCCGGCGCGTTCGGCGGCAAGGACCGGCTGGTCAGCGGGACCGGCAACGATGTGATGTTCGGGGATGCCTCTTCCAACGCAGGCACCGGCGGCGCGGACGTCTTCGTTTTCGCCCCCGGGAATGGCTCGGACGTCGTGGCCGATTTCCAGGTCAATGTCGACAGGATCGACCTCACGGCCTTCGCCGCCTCGCACCTGGTCCGCACGTTCCGCGCCTTCGTCGCGAGCGGCCGCGTCCAGGACACCGAAGTCGGAGTCGTGCTGCACCTCGACGCGGACCCTGCGAGCGAAAGCAACACCGTCCTGCTGGCGGGCGTCCATCTGGACGGCCTCTCGGGCAGCTCCTTCATCCTGTAAGGTGCCACGCACACCCCGCCAAGCGCCGCTCCCGCGGCGCTTTTCTTTTTGGCGCCGTGCCGCCACACTCCCTTCCCGACCTGGCTTGCCCACCCGCCCATGAACCTCATCCACGTCATCCAGCACCACGCCCGGGTGCGCCCCTACGACATGGCCCTGATCCACCCGACCGGTGCGGTCAATTACGCGCAACTGGCCGGGGTGGTCGCGGGTCTTCTCACCAAGCTGCGCAGCCACGGCATCGAGCCCGGAAAGGCGGTGGCCATCTATGTGTCCGACCCCTTCCTGCACCTGGCGCTCGCCCTTGCGGCCATGGCCAACGGCACGCCCTCGGTTTCGGCGCACCCCAACTACGACCCGATGCCCCCCGGTACCGACGTGCAGGCCTGCCTGGTCGATCGGGCATTGGCGTTCACGCCCGCGAGCCGGGTCGTTCCCGTGGGGTCCAACTGGATCACCGAAATCGCCCACGGGCCCAACACGGCCATCATGGATGGCGGCTTCTCCGACCCGGAGGCCATCTGCCGCATGTACGCCTCGTCCGGCACGACTGGCGTGCCCAAGCTGATCGGCCACTCCTGCTCGCGCCAGGAAGCCATGGCGTGGCGCGGCTTGATGCTCGACCCGCAGGCGCACGGCCCCAACCTGTGCATGATGTGGTTCTCCACGATCGGAGGCTGGGGCACCGCGCACATGACCCTCATGCACGGTGCGTCGCTGGTGATGGCGAACGATCCGCTCGCCGTCCTGCGCTCCATCAACCTCTATCGCGTGCGCTTCCTTCGCGCATCACCGCAGCAACTGCAAGCCCTGCTCGAGATCGTGCGGGGGCGCCCGGTGCGTTTCCCGAGCCTGGAGAAGGTCGAGTTCGCCGGCGCATCCATTCCGCCCCCCGTGCTGCTGGGCGCGCGCGCCGCCCTCTGCAGCAACGTGGTCGGGGTCTACGGCTCCACCGAGGTCGGGCTGGTGACCCAGGCGCCGGCCGCGGTCCTGCATGCGTTTCCGGATGCCGCCGGCTATGTCGCGCCCGACGTGGAAGTTCGGATCGTCGACGATGCCGGCGCGCCCGTGGGATTCGACGTCGAGGGGCTGGTGCGCGTGCGCACCCCGCAGATGGCAAAAAGCTACATGGGTGACCCCAAAGCCAGCGAGGCCGCGTTTCCCAATGGCTGGTTCGCTCCCGGCGACCTGGGCATCCTGCGCGCCGACGGACTGCTGCGCGTGACGGGCCGTGCCGACGAGATGATCAACGCCGGTGGCGTGAAGTTGAGCCCTGCGATCGTGGACGACTTCCTGCTCACGCAGCCGGGCATCAAGGACGCGGCGGCTTTCGCCTTCAGGCAGCCGGGGCGCCACGACGAGGTCTGGGCGGCCGTCGTCTGCGGCGAAGGGTTCGATGAGCGCGCCGTGCTGGCCGCCGCGGCGCTGCGCCTGAACTCGCGCGCGCCGGCAAAGCTGGTGCGCGTGCCGGAAATCCCGCGCAATGCGATGGGCAAGGCGATGCGGCAGAAACTCTCCGCCGACGCCCTGCAAACCTGAGCCACCGAACCTGGCCGGATGATGTTCAGGATCGTCCATATCGACCATGTCGTCCTGCGCGTGCGGGACCTGGCCACCATGCTGCGCTTTTACACGGATGTGCTCGGCTGCACGCTGGAGCGCGCGCAGGATGAGCTGGGCCTGTACCAGCTGCGCGCCGGCGCTTCGCTCATCGACCTCGTGACGGTGGACGGAAAGGTCGGCCGTGTCGGCGGCGCCGCGCCCGGCCCCGAAGGGCGCAACCTGGACCACTTCTGCCTGCGCATCGAGCCTTTCGACGGGGAGGCGCTGCGCGCCTGGCTCTCGAGCCGTGGGGCGGATCCCGGCGAGGCCGCGCAGCGCTTCGGCGCGGAAGGCGAAGGGCCTTCGCTCTACCTGAGCGATCCCGAGGGCAACGTGATAGAGCTCAAGGGTCCGCCCCGGCCGCCCGCGGCCTGATTCCCCCTTGACCCGGGTCAAGGAAGCGCGGGCGCCGGTGGCCTACGGTGAGCAGGTCGGCCCCTGCGTTCCTACACGGAAAGCGAACTGGTCCGACACCGCCCGGCCCGGCTGGGGCCTAGGGTCGTTCTGGAGGTTCCATGACCGGTTCCACACAAGTTTGCGTCCCGCGCGAGGTCCGCATCCCGTCGGGCGACGCCTGGCTCTACGGTGACCTGGCGCTGCCACCGCGCTTCGCCGGCGTCGTGCTCTTTGCCCACGGCAGCGGCAGCGGCCGGCACAGCGCGCGCAACCGCCAGGTGGCGCACGCGCTGCAGGAGGCCGGCATCGCGACGCTGCTGTTCGACCTGCTCACGGCGCAGGAGGAACAGGTCGACTTGCACACCCGCGAACACCGGTTCGACATTCCCCTGCTCACTCGCCGCATGCAGGACGCCACGGACTGGGCGGCCTCGCAGCGGGATCTCGGGAACGCGCCCGTCGGCTACTTCGGCGCCAGCACCGGCAGCGCTGCCGCGCTGATCGCCGCGGCGCGCCTGGGCGGCCGCATCGCGGCCGTGGTGTCGCGCGGCGGGCGGCCCGACCTCGCCGGCGCCGCGGCCCTGGCCGCGGTGACGGCACCCACCCTGCTGATCGTCGGCGGCGCGGACCACGGCGTGATCGAACTCAACGAAGAAGCATTCAAGCGGCTCCAGTGCGAAAAGCGCATGGAGATCGTGCCGGGCGCCACGCACCTGTTCGAGGAGCGGGGCACCCTCGAGGCGGTGCAGGACCTTGCGGCATCCTGGTTCAGCGCGCACATGGCGCGCGCGGAGCATGCGGCATGACCGAAGTCCGGCTTCCCTTGCGCGACCGCAGGCAGGCAGGCCGCGTGCTCGCCGGGAAGCTCGAGCACCTGCGCGAGCATCCCGACCTGCTGGTGCTGGCCCTGCCGCGCGGCGGCGTCGCCGTCGGCTTCGAAGTGGCGCATGCGCTGAATGCGCCCCTGGATATCTTCGTCGTGCGCAAACTCGGTTTCCCGGGCCACGAGGAATACGCGATGGGCGCCATCGCGAGCGGGGGGGTGCGGGTCATGAACCCGATGCCCGGCATCTCGGTATCGCCCGAGGACGTCGCCGCCGTCGTCGCGCGCGAGCAGGACGAGTTGACCCGCCGCGAGCTCCTGTACCGGGGCGACAGGCCCGCCGTCGGCCTGCGCGGCCGAACCGTGATCGTCGTGGACGATGGCATGGCCACGGGGTCGACCATGCGCGCGGCGGTCCTGGCCATCCGCCAGCACCAACCGGCGTACGTCGTCGTGGCGGTGCCGGTAGGGGCCGAGGAAACCTGCGCGATGCTGCGCGCAGACGCCGACGAGGTGGTCTGCGCGGCCTCCCCCCGTCCCTTCCGCGCCGTCGGGCTCTGGTACCAGGATTTCCCCCAATCCACCGACGACGAGGTTCACCAACTGCTGGACGAAGCTCGCCGCGAGCATGTCCACACGCTCCACTGAAAGATCCGAGCAGCCCGATGTCCCCGCATGAATCCCAGGCGTTGCGCGCCGAGGACCAATTGATCCACGGGCTCAAGCGCCACCTCCTTCCCCTGCCCGGCACACCGGCCGACCACGACGCGTTGCTGGAACTGATCGGCTCCTCGCGCTTCGCGCTGCTTGGCGAAGCGTCCCACGGCACCCGCGAGTTCTATCGCGAGCGCATCGGCATCACCCAACGCCTGATCCGGGAAAAAGGGTTCACGGCCGTTGCCGTGGAGGCCGACTGGCCCGACGCATGGCGCGTCAACCGGTATGTTCGGGGCCTGTCCGACGACAAGGACGCGGCCGAGGCGCTCTCCGGTTTCAGGCGATTCCCGGCATGGATGTGGCGCAACACCGAAGTGCGGGACTTCGTGGAGTGGCTGCGCGACCACAACAAGGGCCGCGGGCGGCGCGACCAGGTGGGCTTCTACGGCATCGACCTCTACAGCCTGTTCACCTCCATGGCCGCGGTGCTGGACTACCTGGACCGGGTCGACTCCGAATCCGCCGGCAAGGCGCGGGCGCGCTACGCCTGCTTCGACCACGCGCGGGAAGACAGCCATGCCTACGGCTACGGCGCGAGCTACGGCCTCACGCCCAGTTGCGAGGACGAGGTGGTGCAGCAGTTGCGCGAGATGAACCGCCGCGTCGCGGACATGCCGCCGGTGCCCGGCCTGGAGCGCGACGAGGCCTTCTACGCGCAGCAGAACGCGCGCCTGGTGCACAACGCCGAGGAGTACTACCGCACGATGTTTCGCGGCCGGGTGTCGTCCTGGAACCTGCGCGACAATCACATGGTGGAGACCTTGCAGGCGCTCGACCGGCATCTGGGCACGGGCGGCACGCCGCCCCGCATCGCCGTGTGGGCCCACAACTCGCACCTGGGCGACGCATCGGCCACGGAAATGCGCGACATCGGCGAATGGAACGTGGGCCAGTTGATGCGCGACCGCCACGCGGGCGACGCCGCGCTGGTGGGCTTCAGCACCCATCGCGGGTGGGTGACGGCCGCTTCGGAATGGGACGACCCGCCGCACCGCATGCGCGTGCGCGAAGGTCTGGCCGGCAGCTGGGAAGACATATTCCACCAGACGGGCGTGCCGCGCTTCCTGCTGCCCTTGCGCGGCAACGAAGCGCTGAAGTCGCTCATCGCGGCCCCGCGCCGCCTGCAGCGCGCGATCGGCGTGATCTACCGGCCGGAGACGGAGCGCCAGAGCCACTACTTCTTGACGCGGCTGGCGGAGCAGTTCGACGCGGTGATCCACATCGACCAGACCCACGCCCTGGAACCGCTGGACAAGGGCCCCGTCTGGCACACCGGCGAGGCGCCGGAAACCTATCCCTCAGCCCTGTAGCGCGTGGCGTGGCCCGGATCGCCGGGCGAGCCGCGCGAGCAGCACGAGGGCGACGACGGTGAAGGCGGCGAACCAGATGAACGACCAGTTGGCCAGGGACGCGCCCAGGAAGGTCCAGTCGATCTTGGTGCAGTCGCCGCTGCCCTTGAAGATCATGGGGATGGCGCGCTGCAACGGGAAGGTTTCGATCATCCCGTAGAAATCACGGCCGCAGGACGAGATCTCCGGCGGATACCACTGCAGGAAGCTCTGGCGCGCGGCCACGAAGGCGCCGAACCCCGCGAAAAGCAGCATCGCGGCGCTGCCGGCGATCAAGGCGAAGCGATTGCGCAACAGGGCCGTGAGGCCGGCCGCCAACACCACCATCACCAGCGCATAACGCTGCACGATGCACATCGGGCATGGGTCCAGGCCCACGACGTGCTGCAGGTACAGGCCGAAGGCCAGCATGCCCACGCCGATGGCGGCCACGAGGCCCAGCACGCGCCGCGGCGCATTGTCAAACCACTGGATCAAATTCTTCCCCTGACGTGGGGGCCGCCGAGGCGGCGCCCTCCAAAAACACACGGGCGCGGCGCGGTGTCACCACCAGCGTCTCGCCCTCCCGGAATCCCATATCGCGGTATTGTTGCGCAGGAATCTGCGCCTCGATGATGGAATCCCGATTGTCCCCGGAGAGTTTGTTGTCGTCAGCCGGAATGAGTTCCAGCCGGGCGATCGGGCCGACCACGATGGCGCGGGTCAATTGGACCACGATGCCGCGCGGCCGGCCGGCGGCGTCCAGCCCTTCGCCCGGCGAATAACGCCGCACATCCAGGTCGTGCGGGCGGACATAGGCGAAAGCCTTGGCGTTCTGGGCGTCGGCATGCTCCGGCGACGCCAGCTGCATGCCCTCCAGGTGCACCTCACCCTCGTGGGCGCGGCCGTGGAAGAGGTTGACGTCGCCCAGGAAGCCATAGACGAAGGGGCTGGCGGGATGGTCCCAGACTTCCTGAGGCGAGCCCACCTGCTCCACCTTGCCGGCATTCATCAGGACCACCCGGTCGGCGACTTCCAGCGCTTCCTCCTGGTCGTGCGTCACGAAGATGCTGGTGACGTGCAGTTCGTCGTGCAGGCGGCGCAGCCAGCGGCGCAATTCCTTGCGCACCTTCGCGTCGAGCGCGCCGAAGGGCTCGTCGAGCAGCAGCACCTTGGGCTCCACGGCCAGGGCCCGGGCCAGCGCGATGCGCTGGCGCTGCCCGCCGGACAGCTGCGACGGGAAGCGGTCGGCCAGCCAGTCCAGCTGCACCAGCCCCAGCAGGTCGTGCACCTTCTTCCTGATCTGCGCCTCGTCGGGGCGCTGGCCGCGGGGCTTGACCCGCAAGCCGAAGGCCACGTTCTCGAACACCGTCATGTGCCGGAACAGCGCGTAGTGCTGGAACACGAATCCCACCTGCCGCTCGCGCACGTGCACGTCGGTCGTGTCCTCGCCGGAGAAGAGGATGCTGCCGGCGTCGGCCGTTTCCAGGCCCGCGATGATGCGCAGGAGCGTCGTCTTGCCGCAGCCCGAGGGGCCGAGCAAGGCGATCAGCTCGCCCGAGTCGATGTCCAGCGAGACATCCCGCAGGGCGTGGAACTCGCCGAATTTCTTGCTGACATTCCGGATTTCGATACTCATAGTGCTTCCTTGGCCACCAGCGGCCGCTCGGGCGGCAGTTCCGCCGCCGCCTGCATTTCGCGTTCATGCCGCCACTCGACGACGGACTTGATCACCAGCGTCACGAGGGCCAGCAGCGCCAGCAGCGACGCGACCGAGAACGCCGCCACCGACTGGTATTCGTTGTAGAGAATCTCCACGTGCAGCGGCATGGTGTTGGTCTGGCCGCGGATATGGCCGGAGACCACCGACACCGCGCCGAACTCGCCCATCGCCCGCGCGTTGCACAGGATCACGCCGTAGATCAGGCCCCACTTGATGTTGGGGAGCGTCACGTGCCAGAACGTCTGCCAGCCGGTGGCGCCGAGCACGATGGCGGCCTGCTCCTCGTCGTTGCCCTGCGCCTGCATCAAGGGGATCAGCTCGCGCGCGATGAACGGGAAGGTGACGAAGATCGTGGCCAGCACGATGCCCGGGATGGCAAAGATGATCTTGATGTCGTGCTCGGCAAGCCAGGGCCCGAACCATCCCTGCGCGCCGAACATCAGCACATAGATCAGTCCCGCGACCACAGGCGACACGGAGAACGGCAGGTCCACCAGCGTGGTGAGGAAGGCCTTGCCGCGGAACTCGTACTTGGCGATGCACCACGCCGCGGCCACGCCGAACACGAGGTTCAACGGCACGGCGATGGCGGCCGTGATCAGCGTGAGCTTGATCGCCGACCCTGCATCGGGCTCGCGCAGGCCCTCCAGGTAGGCGCCGAAGCCCTTGCGCAGCGCTTCCGTGAACACCGCCGCCAGCGGCAGCACGAGAAACAGGAGCACGAAGGCCAGTGCGATGCCGATCAGCGTGAAGCGCACCCACGGCGCCTCGGTCGTGATGACACGTTTCGTCGTGAGCGATGTCATTGGCCCCCCGATCGCCGGCGCTGCCACCCCTGCAGGGCGTTGATCACCAGCAGCAGCACGAACGACATCGCCAGCATCACCACCGCCACGGCCGTGGCGCCGGCGTAGTCGTACTGTTCCAGCTTGCCGATGATCACGAGCGGCGTGATCTCCGACACCATGGGCATGTTGCCGGCGATGAAGATCACCGAGCCGTATTCGCCGATCGCACGGGCGAAAGCCATCGCGAAGCCGGTGAGCAGCGCGGGCGCGATCGACGGAAAGATGACCTTCGTGAAGGTCTGCCAGCGCGTCGCGCCCAGGCACATCGCCGCTTCCTCGAGCTCCTTCTCGGTGTCCTCCAGCACGGGCTGCACCGTCCGCACCACGAAGGGCAGGCCGATGAAGATCAGCGCGATGACGACGCCGTTCGGGTTGAAGGCGAGCTTGATGCCCAGTGGCTCCAGGTACTGGCCGATCCAGCCGTTGCCCGCCAGCAGCGCCGTGAGCGAGATGCCGGCGACGGCCGTGGGCAGCGCGAAGGGCAGGTCCACCAGCGCGTCCACGATTTTCTTGCCGGGGAAGGTGTAGCGCACCAGCACCCAGGCGACGAGCAGGCCGAAGACGACGTTGATCAGTGCCGCGATCAGCGAGGCGCCGAACGTGAGCCGGTACGAGGCCAGCACGCGCGGGGAGCTGATCGCCACCCAGAACTGCTCCCAGCTCAGCGTGAAGGTCTTCAACACCAGCGCCGAGAGCGGGATCAGGACGATGAGGCTCAAGTACAGCAGCGTGTAGCCGAGCGTCAGGTTGAAGCCGGGCAGGACCTTCTTGCTCCCGCCCCTTGAACGCGCCGCCGCGACCGGCAGCGGCACCCCGATGGCTCCTGCGCTCATCGCTTGAGCGCCGCCGGGCCGCCCCAAGGCGCGAGGGCCCCCTCGGGGGGCAGCGCAGTACACGCAGTGACAAGGGTGGGGGCCATCATTTCACCGTGTAGATCTTGTCGAACTGGCCGCCGTCGTTGAAGTACACCTTTTGTGCTTCGGACAACGATCCGTAGAGCTCCTGAACCGTGAACAGCTTGATCGGCTTGAAGGTGTTGGCGTATTTCTTCAGCACGGCCTGCGAGCGGGGGCGGATGGAGTGCTTCGCGGCGATCTCCTGGCCTTCTTCCGAATAGAGGTATTGCAGGTAGGCTTTGGCAAGCTCCGCGGTGCCCTTCCTGGCAACAGTGCGCTCGACCACCGCCACCGGGTTCTCGGCCACGATGCTGATCGACGGATAGACGACGTCGACCTTGTTGGCGCCGAATTCGCGATTGACGGATTCCACTTCGGACTCGAACGTGATCAGCACGTCGCCGGTATTGCGCTGAAGGAACGCCGTGGTGGCATCGCGGCCGCCGCGCGCCAGCACCGGGACGTTCTTGTACAACTTGGAGAGGAACTCCTGCTGCTGGGCCTCGGTCGCCCCCTTCTTCTTCATGTAGCCCAATGCCGCCAGGTAGGCATAGCGGCCGTTGCCCCCGGTCTTGGGATTGACGACGATGACCTGCACGCCGGGCTTGACCAGGTCATCCCAGTCCTTGATGCCCTTGGGATTGCCGTTGCGCACGAGGAACAGCATCGTGGAAGTGGTGGGCGCCGCGTTGTCCGGGAAGCGCTTGGCCCAGTCCTTGGCGACGACGCCCTTCTCCGCCAGGAACTCGACGTCCGTGGTCGTGTTCATCGTGACCACGTCCGCGTCCAGGCCATCGGCCACGGCCCGCGCCTGCGCGCTGGAGCCGCCGTGCGCCTGGTCGATCTTGATGTCCTTGCCCGTGGTCTTCTTGTAGTTGGCGATGAAGGCCGCGTTGTAGTCCTTGTAGAACTCGCGCGCCACGTCGTAGGAGACATTGAGAAGCGTCTGCGCAGAAGCGAACGTGCCGGAGGTCAGCGCCACGGCGGCTATGAGGGCTTTGAGGGTTTTCATACGGTTTCGAGAGGTTGGGAAACGGGGTGGACCGGATTGCCGGTCAATGACTGCAGCAGCGCCAAGCCCAGCGGCCATTCGCCGTGGCCGGACTCCACATTGATGTGGCCGGCGCCGTTGAGGCGCACGAATTCGCTGCCCCAGGCCCGGGCATAAGCGCCGGCGAGCCGCACAGGGCAATAGGGATCGTTGCTGCTGCCGACCACGATGCTCGCGTACGGCAGCCGTGCGGACGGTACCGGCGCGAAGTCATTGAGGATGGACCGGCGCTCCGGATCAGCGGGGGCCACCAGCAAGGCGCCCTGAATACGGGCCGCGGCTTCAGGCGGCAGGTGGCTGGTGGCGATGCAGCCCAGGCTGTGCGCGGCAATCACCACCGGGCCCGGCGCATCGACGATCTGTTGAGCCAGCGCGCCGACCCAGGCGGCGCGCGTGGGTGAGATCCAGTCGTCCTGGACCACGCGGCGTGCGCCGGGCAGGCGCTCGGCCCACAGGCTTTGCCAGTGGCCCGGCCCGGAGTCGCGCCAGCCGGGCACGATGATCAGGGTGGGCGGGGAGTGGTCGCTGAAATGCATCCGGACATTGTCGGCATCGGCGCTTAGATCGCAAACGAATATGTTCTTGTTTACTTATCGGGATAAGCTTATTTCGAATCTGGCTAACGCGGCGAACACCAAGGGCCTTGGCGCGGATGGACAACGCCCCGGCGCCTGGCAGGGTCAACAACTGACTCATGCGGGCTACCGCTGCACGCCCCAGCGCCGCACCGTCAGGCGCTCCAGCGTGTGAAAACCCAGGCTCTCGACCAGCAGGCCGATCACGATCACTAGCGCCAGGCCGGCGAAGACCTTGTCGGTGTAGAGCTCGTTGCGGTTCTGGAAGATGTACCAGCCCAGTCCGCCCTTGCCCGAGGATGCGCCGAACACCAGTTCGGCGGCGATCAAGGTGCGCCAGGCGAAGGCCCAGCCGATCTTCAGGCCGGACAGGATGGCCGGCAGCGCGGCCGGCACCAGGATCTGCAGCACGTAGCGCAGGCCGGTGAGGCCGTAGTTGCGCCCCGCCATGCGCAGGGTCTCGGGCACGCCTTGAAAACCGGCGTAGGTGTTGAGTGCCAGCGGCCACAGCACCGAGTGGATCAGCACGAAGACCAGGCTGCCCTGCCCCAGGCCGAACCACAGCAGCGCCAGCGGCAACAGCGCGATCGCCGGCAGCGGGTTGAACATGGACGTCAGCGTGGACAGCAGGTCGCGCCCCAGTTGCGTGGAGACAGCCAGCGTGGTCAGCGCGAAGGCGCACACAATGCCGGCCAGGTAGCCCTTCAGCAGCACCCCCAGCGAGATGGCGGTCTTGTCGACCAGCTCGCCGCTGGCCAGCCCCTCGGCCAGCGCACGCGTGGTCTGCAGGAAAGTGGGCAGCAGCAGGTCGTTGTCCTGCAGCCGCGCGACCAGTTCCCAGGCCGCTGCCAGCACCAGCAGGATCAGGCCGTTGCGCAGCCAGGCTTGCTGCCACACGCGCGTGGACAGCGCGAGCGCGCGTTCGGGCTGGACCTCGCCCAGGGGCGCCAGCGTGAGTTCGTATTCCGGACGGACCGGTGGATTCAGGCTGCTCATGGTGTCAGGCGCTCAGGCGTTCGGGATGGGTCGCGGCTTGCGCGATCGGCTCATCGAACAGCAGGCGGCGGATACGCTGCGCCGTCGCCTGGAAGGCCGGGCTGCCCAGGCTGCGCAGGTCGTACTGGTGGCTGTTGATCTCGGCGCGCATGCGGCCCGGGTGCGGCGACAGCAAGGCAATGCGGTTGCCCACCACCAGCGCCTCTTCGATCGAATGCGTGACGAACAGCAGCGTGAAACGCACCTCCTCCCACAGCGCCAGCAGTTCTTCCTGCATCTTGCGCCGTGTCAGCGCATCGAGGGCGGCGAAGGGCTCGTCCATCAGCAGCACGCGCGGCTGCATGGCCAGCGCCCGCGCGATGGCCACGCGCTGTTTCATGCCACCCGACAAGGTGTGCGGAAAGGCATCGGCGAACCGGGTCAAGCCGACCTTCTCCAGGCAGTCCAGCGCCCGCTCCTTCGCCTCCTTGCGGCCCAGCCGGCGCGAGGCCAGCAGCGGGAACATCACGTTCTGCAGCACGGTCTTCCAGGGCGGCAGCTGGTCGAACTCCTGGAACACCACGATGCGGTCCGGCCCCGGCTCGCGCACCACCTGGCCATCGAGCCGGATCTCCCCGCCCGCGGGCGGCAGGAAGCCGGCCACCGACTTGAGCAGGCTGGACTTGCCGCAGCCCGATGGCCCCAGCAGCACGAAACGGTCGGCCGGAAACACGTCGAAGCTCACCTCGTGCGTGGCCTGCACCAGCGCGGTCGGCGTGCGGTATTGCAGGCTGACACGGTCGGCCTGCAGCAGGGGCTGCACCGGGTCGGCGAGCTTGAGAACAGTGGACATGGCGTCAGCTGCCCGGCTGGGCATGAGCTTCCTCGAAGAAGTAGTCCTTCCACGAGCCCGCCTTGTTCTTGAGCACGCCCAGTTTGTGCAGTTCCTCGGCGTAGACGAAGCTGCGGTGCGGCGACACGGTGAAATCGTTCTCCGGGTCCTGCACGATGCGCTGCACGAAGTCGGGCGAGAGCCTGGACTTCTGCACCCGGATGAAGGTGTCGGCCGCCTTGGCCTTGTCGGCCCGGATGATCTGCGCCGCCTCGACCAGCGCGGCATAGAAGGCCTTGTAGGTCTTGGGATTCTCGTCGTGGAACTTCTGCGTGGTGTACAGCACGTTGAAGGTCGCCGGCCCGCCCAGGATGTCGTAGGAGCTGAGCACCTTACGCACGTTCTTGTTCTCCAGCGCCTGGTAGTAGAACGGCGCGCTGGAAAAATGGGCGCTGATCTCGGTGCCGCCCGACATCAGCGCCGCCGTCGCATCGGGGTGCGGCAGGCTCACCGAGATCCGGTCGAGGCGCTTGTGGTCGGCCTGGCCGTACAGTTTGGCGGTCTCGATCTGAAGCGTGCGCGACTGAAAGCCGGTGCCGGCCGCCGGCACGGCGATGCGGTCCTTGTCGCCGAAGTCCTTGAGCGTCTTGATGGCCGGGTTGGTCGTCAGCAGGTAGTTGGGCAGCGAGCCCAGCGCCGCCACCGCCTTGACGTTCTGCTTGCCGCGGGTGCGGTCCCACATCGTCAGCATGGGCGGCACGCCCGCCGACACCACGTCCAGGGCGCCGGCCAGCAGCGCCTCGTTCATGGCCGTGGCGCCCGAGATCTGGTTCCACTCGACCCGGATGTCCAGCCCCTGCGCCTTGCCGTGCTTCTCGATCAGCTTCTGGTCCTGCACCACGTCCAGGATCAGGTAGGCGATGCCGAACTGCTGGGCGATGCGCAGCTGGCCCTCGGCATGGGCAAGGCTGCCGCCAAGGAGCAAGCTGGCACCGGCCAGAAGCGAGGCGCCAGCGCGCAGGATGCGGCGATGCAAAGTCGGGGAAGGAAGTTGAGTCATCTTGAGAGTCGAAAGGAAGAGCCAGGGAAATGGACGGCACGGACGCATGCGCCGTGCCTTCCCGCGAAATGAGTCAGAACGGCAGGTCGCCTTCGATCGTGGTGCGATAGAGCTTGCGGCGCAGGTGATCCGGCGTTCCCGCCGCCAGGTGCATGACCGAGCGGTTGTCCCAGAACACCATGTCGTGCGGCTGCCACCGATGACGGTACACATGCTCCGGCTTGACGCTGTGGGCGAACAGCTCCTCCAGAACGGCCCGGCTTTCATCGTCCGGCAATCCGGCGATGCGGGTGGTGAAATGCTCGCTGACGAACAGTGCCTTGCGCCCGGTTTCCGGGTGCGTGCGCACCACCGGATGCAGCACCGGCGCGACCTCGGCGATCTGCTGCGCCGTCAGTTTCGGCCGCCACGGGCTGCGCGCCCGCAGCTCCTCGTACTTGGCCAGGTAGCTGTGCTCGGCGAACAGCGGCGCGATCGTCTTGCGCAACTCGGCGCCGAGCGATTCATACGCGGTGTGCTGGTTGGCGAACAGCGTGGCGCCGCCCTCGGCCGGCAACTCCTGCGCGTGCAGCAGCGAGCCCAGGCTGGGCTTTCCCTTGTACGAGAGATCCGAATGCCAGTAGTGGCCGGCGTCGCCCAGACCGATGGGCTTGCCGTTCTCCTTGATGTTGGAGACCACCAGCACCTCGGGATGGCCGGCCAGCTGGAAGTCCTTCAACACGTGAATCTGCAACGGCCCGAAGCGCCGGCTGAACGCCACCTGCTGCGCCGGGGTGATGCGCTGGTCGCGGAACACCAGGACATGGTGGTCCAGGTGCGCGCGGTGCAGGCGCTGGAAGTCTTCGCTGGAGAGCGGTCGGCCGAGATCCAGCCCGATCACTTCCGCGCCCAGCGGGGCTTCGAACGGATGAACCTCGAAGGCTTGAGGCGACGCGCCCGAGTGAGACGCACGTGAAGATGCAGCAGTCGGTTCAGCAAGCATTGCAGTTTCTTGGTTGGGCCCTCTACGGACCCCTTGAACAAGACGTCGACTGTAGTGAAGCGCGGGCGATTGAGGAACGAATAAGACGTCACATGCTCACAACGAAAACGTCTATGACGCCACCATGTGCGGCAACACGAATCCGACCGACCCTTCGCCCTGCCCGCATTCGATGTTCAGGATGGCGCGACGCCGACCCGCTGCCTGCGTATGATCGTGTCATGTTCAAGAAAGCCCGCATCGACAGCGCCGACAATGACCTGCTCTGGAAGGGCGTGATATGCGCAGCCATCGGCCTGGCGGTGCTGCTGTCCCCTTACTTCATGAAATCGTCGGCGCTGATCGCGGTGGTGTCCGGCTCAGCGCTGGTGGGTTGGTTCGCGTTGGTACTGGGCTGTGCGTTCGTCGTGCAGTACCTGCTGCGCCGGCGCAAGGCCATGCGGCGCGGCCAGTCCGCGCCGGACTGAACGCATCTCACAGCTTGGCCAGCGAGACCCTGGCGGCCGATTCGCAAGACCTCCCCCCATCGCTTCCTGCGTCGAGGCGCCAGGCAAATCAGCCTTTCACCGACGCGTTGAACTCGTTGGTATAGAGATCGGCGACCTTGAGCTGGCCCACCGGCACGACCTCGTGGCGCTCGGCCGCATCGAGCCAGAACTGCACGTCCTTCGGATCGATCACACCGTCCTCGGCGAAGCGCAGCGCGCTGAAGTCGCCGTTGTCGAACTTGGCGTAAAGCAGCGGCGCCACCGCCGGGTCCAGCCGGCCGAGCGACACGCCGAGGTCGACGATTTCCTTGGGATTGCGGTTCGCGTGGTTGCCGGCCTTGCCGAGCGCGCTCACGAAGCCGCGCACGATGTCGGGGTTCTGGGCAATGAATGCCTCCCGCGCGATGGCGCCGCCCCGCTGGATGCGGCGGCCGGCCAGGTCCGAGATCTGGAACACCTGGCGGTAGAGCCCGCGCTTGCGCAGCTGGCCATCGATCGGGCCGTACGCGAAAACGGCATCGACCGCGCCGGTCTGCAGCACCTGCTCGAGCTGCAGGTCGGGAATCGTCAGGAACTGGGCCTCGCCCTTCTTCACGCCGTTGCGGCCCAGGAAGTCCTGTGTGAACCAGGCGCTCGAAAAGCCAACGCTGCGCATGCCGATCTTCTTGCCGCGCAGATCCTTCGCGGTCTTGATCGGGCTGCCGGCCAGCACGAACAGTCCGTCGCCGGCGCCGGCCGGATCGATCAGGTGGTTGGAACAGACCACCTCCTTCATCTTGAGTCCCTTGGCGCGGATGTTCGCGAAGTAGATGTAGTCGGCCGAAAGCGCAAAGTCGACCACGCCACTGTCGACCGCCATCGTGTACTGGTCGATCGGCAGCGGCACCAGTTCGACCTGCAGGCCGAATTCCTCGAAAAGTCCCTTCTTCTGGGCGAGAAAGAGCAGCTCATACCCGTTCCAGCGCTTGGGCATGTCCTGCACGCGGACTTTCCTGAGCGCCTTGCCGCCCTGGGCATAGGCGCCCAGCGGCAGGGAGGCAAACGTGGCCGCGGCACCGGCGGCGAGCAGCCGGGTGGCTGCGCTTCGGCGCGTGAGGGGGGCGGTGTTCAAGGGTGGGGTCATGGGAATCTCCTGTAGTGGACGAAAGGGGTCAAGCCGCGACGCTGGCGACCCGTGCCTGGGGTTGATCGATGTCGCCGTGCAATGCTTCCCACACCTGGTGGCGGATCGCGGCGAAAGGTGCGGAGGAACGAAGGTCGCGCGCGGCGAGGCGGTCGTGCAGCGGCACGTCGACAACGGCACGGATGCGGCCGGGCCGCGCGCGCATGACGACCACTCGCTGCCCGAGGTAAACCGCCTCGTCGAGACCGTGCGTAATGAAGACGATGGTCTTGCCCGATTGCTGCCAGATGCGCAGCAGTTCGGTCTGCAGCGACTCGCGCGTCTGCGCGTCGAGCGCGGCGAAGGGCTCGTCCATCAGCAGCACCTCGGGGTCGTGCGCGAGGCTGCGCGCGATCGCGACGCGCTGGCGCATGCCGCCCGAGAGCTCGTGCGGGTAGCGGTCGGCGAACTCGGCGAGGCCGACGAGCGCGAGGTATTCGCGCGCCGTCGCGAGCCGCCTGGTTTTGGGCACGCCCTTGACCTCGAGCCCGAAGGCCGTGTTCTGCAGCGCGGTGTACCAAGGCAGCAGCGCATATTGCTGGAACACGATGCCCCGGTCGAGCGCCGCACCAGTGATGCGCTGGCCGTCGAGGAACAGCTCGCCCGCGCTCGGGCGCGTCAGGCCGCCGATCAGATCGAGGAGGGTCGACTTGCCGCAGCCGCTCGGGCCGACGATAGTCAGGAACTCGCCCGAACGCACGTCGAGGTCGATCGCGTCGATGGCCGTGAATGCCTCCTGGCGCAGGCCGTCGGCCGAGCGCACCGGAAACACCTGGGACACGCCGCGCAACTGGATCTTGATGCTCACGATGGACCTCCGCTCAAACCGGGCCGTGGCCCGTGGCCATGGTGTTCCAGGATGTGAGCCGGCGCTCGAGCCGCACCAGCGCGTGGTTGCTCGCGAAGCCGAGCAGCGCGATGACGATCACCGCGACGTAGAGCAGGTGGATGCTGAGCACATATTGCGCATTGGCCACCAGGAAGCCGAGTCCGCTGCTCGCGCCGATCATTTCGGAGATGACCAGCATCAGGAAGGACGAGGTCGCGGCCAGCCGCATGCCGGTGATGACCGAGGGGATGGTCGAGGGCACGACGATCTTGGTGAAGAGCTGCAGGCGCGTGAGCGAGAGCGAGCGCGCGTACTTCACCAGCACCGGGTCGACGTACTTCACGCCGGCCATGGTGCTCAGGAAGATCGGCCACACCACCACCCAGTAGATGATCGCGACCTTCGTGACGTAGCCGATGCCGAAGAACAGGATGAACACCGGGAACAGAGACACCGGGTTGCTCTGTCGCAGCAACTGGAGCAGCGGATTCAGGAACTTCTCGAGCGGCGGATACCAGGCCAGCACCAGGCCGAGCGGAACGCCTGTCAGCAGGCCGAGCGCGAAGCCGCCGAGCGCGCGCGCCATGCTGACGCCGATGTGCGTGAACAGCTCGCCGCTCGCCGCGAACGCGATGCCGTGCACGATCACTTGGGAGAAAGGCGGCAGGAAGTTCCGGTTGATCAGGCCCAGGCGCGGCGCCAGCTCCCACGCGAGCAGGAACAGCGCGATCGCGATCGTGTTCTCGAACACCGGGCGGGCCCAATCGCCCAGTCGTGCGATCCACGAGCGCAGCGGCGTGCCCGGTGCAGAGCCATGCGAGATGCCGCGCAGGTGATCGACGTATGCGGACGACTGGCCCAGTGCAGAAGGCTGCGCGCTCATGGCGTGCCCACCGTGATGCGGCGGTATTGCGCGCCGGGGTGCGTGCCGCGCAGGTGCGCGCCCGTCCCCGGAAACAGCTTCTCGCGCAGCGTGCCGTCCTCGTAGGCGGTCTTGAACGCGCCACGCGCCTGCAGCTCGGGCACCACCAGGTCGACGAAGGCCTGCAGCGAATCCGGCACCACCAGGCGGAACAGGTTGAAGCCGTCGATGCCGGTGTCCTGGACCCAGGAAATGAGCTCGTCGGCCACGTCCTGCGGCGAACCGACGACAAAGGGCGATCGCGCGCCGATCCAGTCCAGCGTGCCGAGGTCCTTGACGTGCACCGGGCGGCCGCTGAGCACCGTCAGGTTCTCGACCATCGACTGGATCGCGTTGCTCTGCACGTACTCGAGCGCCTGTTCCGGCGCGTAGGTCGACAGGTCGATGCCGGTCCACCCCGAGACCAGCGCCAGCTGCCCGGCCATGTTGACGTGGCGGCGGTACTCGGCGTGCAATTCGCGCGCTTCGGCGCGCGTGGGCGCGACGATCACGGTCAGGCCCGCGAAGATCAGCACGTCATCCGCGGCGCGGCCTTGCGCGACGGCGCAGGCGCGGATGTTCTGCACCGCCTTCGAGACGATCGGCCGGGTCTGGCCGTTCAGGAAGATCGCCTCGGCATGCTGCGCCGCGAACGCCGTGCCGCGGCGCGATGTGCCAGCCTGGAACAGCACCGGCGTGCGCTGCGGCGAAGGCTCCGACAGATGGATGCCGTCGACGCGGTAGTGCGGCCCGTCGTGCCGCACGCGATGCACCTTGGCCGGATCGGCGAACACGCCGCTGGCCTTGTCGCGCTTGACGGCGTCTTGCTCCCAGCTGCCTTCCCAGAGCTTGTAGCTCGCGGCCAGGAAATCCTCGGCGGCTTCGTAGCGGTCGTCGTGCGCACGGCTGGCCGCCTGGCCCATGCCGCGCGCGCCGCTGTCGAGGTAGCCGGTCACGATGTTCCAGCCAACACGGCCGCGCGTCAGGTGGTCGAGCGTGGAGAAGCGCCGCGCGAACTGGTAGGGATGCTCGTAGCTCAGGTTGCAAGTGACGCCGAAACCGATGTGGCGGGTCGCATGCGCCATCACCGGCACGATCAGCGTCGGGTCGGCGCTGGGCGTCTGCGTCGCCTTCGAGATCGCGGCGTCGGCCCGCGCGCCATAGACGTCGTAGACGCCAAAGACGTCTGCCAGGAAGATCCCGTCGAACAGGCCACGCTCGGCCGTGCGCGCGAAGTCGACCCAGTAGTCGAGCGTGTTGTAGTCGAGCGAGGTGTCTTTCGGGTGCGTCCACAGACCCGCCCAGTTGTGGCTGGGTGACATCATGTTGAACGCGTTGAAGCGGATCTGCTTTGCAGCTTGTGTCATGGTGTTGCGGCTCAGAAAACCCGGCCGGCCTTGAGGTGAGTGGCCTCGCCATTGAGGTGGTAGTCGCCGACCGCGCGCGCCTTGTGCGCGAGCGGGTTGTGGCTGAAGAGGGTGCGCAGGTTGCGCCAGTGCCGATCAAAGCCGCGTGCGCGCGACGTGGCGGATGCCCCGCCGGTGTCGAACAGCCGCTCGGCCGCGCGCATCGCGAGCGAGCCGACCACGAGCTGCGCCTTGGCCGTGGCCAGCGCACCGTCGAGCACGCGGTCGTCGGCATCGGACTGCTCATTGGCGATCGCACGGGCGCCGCGGTCCAGCACACGCGCTGTATCGAGCACCAGGGCATCGATCGCGTGCGATGCCGCTGCGATCTCGCCGACCGCCTGCTGGATGAACGGGTCCTGGGCAGCCGTGGCGGCGCTGCTGTGGCCGGCCGCGCGGCTGTGCCTGCGCACGTAGTTCTCCGCATCGGCCAAAACGTTGCGTACGATGCCGGCCGCGACAGCCACCAGGTGCAGTTGCCGCAGCGCGCTGCCGTGGCGGCCCGCAAGCGTGTCGAACACCAGCGGCGCGACTTCGCTGTCGAACACGTCGACATCGTCGAGCGCGAGCGTGCCGCTCGCGGTGAGTTGCTGGCCCATGCCATCCCAGTCGTCGAGAATGCCGACGCCGGCACGATCGACCGGCACGATCGCGATCACATGGCCGCCCGACTCGTCGCGCAGGTTGATGCGCGCGTAGTCGCAGAAGGCGGTGCCGGTCGCGTAGTACTTGCGGCCGCTCACCTTGAAGGCTTCGCCGGCGCGGACCAGCGTGGTGCGGATCTCACCGGGCTTGGCGGTGTCGCGCTCGGCCGAGGCACCGCCGAACAGCGCGCCCTGCAGGATGCGGCGCACCTGGACGGCGTTAAATGCCGAGGGCGGCGAAAGCGCCAGGAATTCGCTGAAGTCATAGTGCAGCCGCAACGCATGCGCCACATTGGAGTCTGCCGCAGCGAGCGTGATGAGCACCGAGAACAGGTCTTCGAGCGCGCCGCCCGGGCCGCCCGCCGCACGCGGGATGCGCAGTGCGCCCAGGCCGCTGGCGCGAAAGAGCGCGAAAGCGTCGAAGGGCAGCACGTGATCGCGCTCGCGCTGCAGGACGCCCTCGCCCATCTGCAAGGCCAGCGCCGGGGCACGGCGCACGAGCTCGTCGGCGCCAGGCCGGAGAGCGGCCGAGGTCGCGGTCTCAAAGCTTGGCAATGGACACCTCGGTCGACTTGACCAGCGCCACGACGTCCGATCCCACCTTGAGCTGCAGGTCGTCGACCGAGCGCGTGGTGATGACCGAGGTGACGATGCCCCAGGGCGTCTCGACGTCGACCTCGGAGACGACATCGCCCCTGATGATCTCGCGTACCTTGCCTTTGAACTGGTTGCGTACGTTGATGGCTTGGATGGACATGGTGAAAGACCTGTTGAAAAAACGAATGGAAGGAATAGGGAACGTGCGATAGGCCTTGACTGCTCAAGCCTCGGACAGTGCCTGGTCGAGGTCGGCGCGCAGGTCTTCGATGTGCTCGATGCCGATCGACAACCGCACGGTGTCCTCCGTGACACCGGCACGGGCCAGTTCCTGCGGCGAAAGCTGGCGGTGCGTGGTGGATGCCGGATGGGTGGCGAGCGATCGAACGTCGCCGATGTTGACCAGACGCGTGAAGAGCTGGAGCCGATCGAGGAACCGCGCTCCGGCCTCGCGTCCGCCTTCGATGCCGAACGTCAGGAGGCCCGACGCCTTGCCACCCAGGTATTTCTTCGCCAGCGCATGGTCCGGATGGTCTTCCAGGCCGGCGTAGTTGACCCACTTGACCTTGGCGCTGGCCTCCAGGTGCCGCGCCACCGCCAGTGCGTTGTCCGTGATGCGGTCCATCCGCAGCGCCAGCGTCTCGATGCCCTGCAGGATCAGGAAGGCGTTGAACGGCGAGATCGCGGCCCCGGTGTTGCGCAACGGCACCACGCGGGCGCGCCCGATGTACGCGGCCGGGCCCAGCGCCTCGGTATAGACGACGCCGTGGTAGCTCACGTCGGGTTCATTCAGCCGCTTGAAGCGCTGCTTGTGCTCGCCCCAGGGAAACCTGCCCGAGTCCACGATGGCGCCGCCGATGCTGGTGCCATGGCCGCCCAGGTACTTCGTGAGCGAGTGCACGACGATGTCCGCGCCATGCTCGAACGGGCGGCTGAGATATGGCGACGGTACGGTGTTGTCGACGATCAGAGGCACGCCATGGCGGTGGGCAATCGCCGCCATGGCCGCGATGTCGGTGACGTTGCCTGCCGGGTTGCCGAGCGACTCGACGAAAACCGCCTTGGTGCGATCGTCGAACAGCTGGTCGAAGCTCGCCGGATCGCGATGGTCGGCAAAGCGGGTTTCGATGCCGAACTGGGGCAGCGTGTGGGCGAACAGGTTGTAGGTGCCGCCATACAGCGCCGTGGACGAGATGATGTTGTCGCCGGTCTCGGCGATGGTCTGGATCGCGTAGGTCACCGCGGCCTGGCCCGACGCCAGCGCGAGCGCCGCAATCCCGCCTTCGAGCGCGGCCACGCGCTGCTCGAGGACATCCTGCGTCGGATTGTTGATCCGCGTGTAGATGTTGCCCGGCACCTTGAGGTCGAACAGGTCGGCGCCGTGCTGCGCGCTGTCGAATGCGTAGGCGACGGTCTGGTAGATCGGCGGTGCCACGGCACGGGTGGTCGGTTCCGGAGAATAGCCGGCGTGCACCGACAGGGTTTCGAATTTCCAGTCTTTGGACATGATGTTCCTTGTTCGTTTTCGTCGCGTCAGATCGCCCAGCGCAGCCCATGCGCGGGCACGCCGGGCCAGTCGGTGTCGCGGGAAGGCGCTTGCTGTCCGGGCTTCTGCAGGGCCCGGTCGACAATGCGTTTCAGCCGGTCCGACGCCGCCTGCGCCCCGCTCCCGGCAGCCCACTGCGAGGCGGTGGTGGCGAGCACCCGCAGGAAGTGGCGGCGCACGGATGAGGGTGAGGATGTCATGGTCGTCTCCCCTGCTGCGCTGGCGTGGCCGTCTGCAGCCAGCGGGCGGAGGGGACGGCCGCTTCAATGCTGCCGGGGGTGATCTGACTCATCTCGATGTCCTTTTCGGTGGGCGCAGGCAAGGCTTCGCCCTGCCCGCCTGCGCGGGTTGCCTGATTCGAAAATGCGGGAATGCGGCGGCTCGCGCTCCGTTCGCGGAGCGCCCTGCTGCCACTCGGGCGTCAGACGCTACATCGCACGCTCGAGAACGGCACCGGGTCGAAGCCGGCCGTGACCGGCATTCGCAGGCCCTCGCTGAAGAGCGTGGCCACGGCTTCGTCCAGCCGGGCCGCGATGTCTGCACCGACCTCGTAGGCACCCTCGGGCGTCACCACCACCTGCGCATCGGTGGCATACACGCCGGGCAGGATCTGCCGGGCGGCGAGCGACTGCAGCACCGGACGCAGCGCGTAGTCCAGCGCCAGCATGTGATTGGGGCTGCCGCCGGTGGCCAGGGGCAGCACCGTCTTGTTCTTGAGCGCCGTTTGCGGCAGCAGGTCGAGGAAGACCTTGAGCACGCCGCTGTAGGCGGCCTTGTACACCGGCGTGGCCACCACGATGGCGCGAGCCCGGTGCACCTGGTCGATCGCCCGCGCGACGGTGCGGTGCGCCGTGTCGGCCAGCAGCAGCGCCTGCGGAGACAGGTCGCGTATGTGCAGCCGCTCGACGTGCACACCGCGCAACTGCAAGCGCTGATGGACCGAGTCGAGCAGGGCCGCCGAGCGCGAACGCTCCGACGGGCTGCCGGCAACGAGCAATACGGACATCGGTTTTCCCTGGTCGTGTGTGACAGACGTAGCTTATTTTTTGGTGTAGATCTGGTCGAAGCTGCCGCCGTCGGCGAAATGATCCTTCGCCGCCTTGTCCCAGCCGCCAAAGGCCTGGTCGATGGTGAACAGGTTGAGCTTGGGCAGCTGCTTCGCATACTTCGCCTGCGCCTTCGTGCTGATGGGGCGATAGAAATTCCGGCCGATGATGTCCTGCGCCTCTTCGGTGTAGAGGAACTTGAGGTATTCCTCGGCCACGGCGCGCGTGCTCTTGTTGTCCACGTTCCTGTCCACCACGGTCACGGGCGGCTCGGCCAGGATGCTGAGCGACGGATAGATGAAGTCCACCTTGCTGCCGAATTCCTTTTCCAGCAGGTAGGCCTCGTTCTCCCAGCTGATGAACACGTCGCCCTGGTTGCGTTGCGCGAAGGAGATGGATGAGCCGCGGGCGCCCGTGTCCAGCACCGGCACATTGGCATAGAGCTGCCCCACGAACTCCTTGGCCTTGGCCTCGCTGCCGTACTTGCGCTTGGCAAATTCCCAGGCCGCGAGGTAATTCCAGCGCGCGCCGCCCGATGTCTTGGGATTGGGCGTGATCACGCTGACGCCGGGCTTGACGAGGTCATCCCAGTCCTTGATGCCCTTCGGATTTCCCTGGCGCACCACGAGCACGATGGTCGAGGTGTAGGGCGCCGAGTTGTGCGGCAGGCGCTTTTGCCAGTCCTTGGGGATCCAGCCGCCGTTCTTGTGCAGCGCGTCCACGTCGCCGGCCAGTGCCAGCGTCACGACGTCGGCATCGAGCCCGTCGATGACCGAGCGCGCCTGTTTGCCCGAGCCGCCGTGCGACTGCTTGATCGTCACGTCCTGGCCAGTCTTGGCCTTCCAGTGCCGGGCGAAGGCCTGGTTGTACTGCACGTAAAGCTCGCGCGTCGGGTCGTAGGAGACGTTGAGGAGCGTGATCGGCCGGGGTGTCTGCGCCAGGGCCGGTTGAATGAGGGTGGCTGCCAGGGCGGCGACCCCCAGCAACTGGGCGAGATGTCGGCGGGTATTCATGTTCGTTCCTGATTTACGGTTGGGATGCCGCGATCTTGGCAACGAACAGCCAGATTGGAAACGAATACGATTTCAGTTGTTTATTACCCAATCGTCTGTGCAACCCCCCGATATACGCCTAAAGGAACCTGCTACAGCAGCGGCCGCAGTTCACGCGCGGCGTCGAGCAGCAGCGGCAGGAGGTCGCGCCGCATCTGGCCGGCCTCCAGCCGCAGGGGCGCGGCGACCACGTTCAATGCCGATACGGTCATGCCTTGCATGTTGCGCAGCGGGATTGCCAGCGCGTGCACGCCCAGTTCATGCTCTTCGCTGGCCACGACATAGTCGTTGACGCGCACCTCTTCGATCAGCGCGCGGAACTTGCGGGTATCGACGGTGGTGTGTGCTGTCAACCGGGCGAGTTCCCTGCCCTTCATCCATGCGTTGAACTCGCTGCGGCTCTTGGCCGCCAGCAGCACGCGCCCGGTCGAGGTGGCGTGTGCCGGCAAACGCGCCCCCAGGTGCAGCCCGTAGGCCAGCACGCGGGTCGAACCGCTGCGCGCGATGATGACCACTTGGTCGCCGTCCAGCACCACGGCCGAGAACGACTCGGCCGTTTGCGCGGCCAGCCTGTTCAGCGTCGGCTGCAGGACACGCGGCAGCCGCGCCGAAGCGAGGTAGCTGCCCGAGAAGCGCAGCACCTTGGGCGCCAGCCAGAAATAGCTGCCGTCGGTGTCGAGGTAACCCAGGTGCGCGAGCGTGAGCAGGTGGCGGCGTGCCGCGGCGCGCGTGATGCCCGCGCGCTGCGCGGCCAGGGTCGCATTGAGGCGCTGGCGCTCGGTATCGAAGCTCTCCAGCACCGCCATGCCCTTGGCCATGCCCTCGATGAAATCCGCCTTGGCGATCGTCATGATGAAAACGCGTGCGCGATCATCGCGCACGCGGCGCAATCATCGCACAGCGGAACGGGGGGCTGGCTGGCCGGAAACCCTTACGGCGCCTAAGCTTGCTCCAAGGAGACGTTATGCGCACCCAGGTTGCCATCATCGGCGCGGGCCCCTCGGGCCTGTTGCTCGGCCAGCTGCTGTACAAGGCGGGCATCGACAACATCATCATCGAGCGCCAGGGCGCCGATTACGTGCTGGGCCGCATTCGCGCGGGCGTGCTCGAGCAGGTCGCCGTCGACCTGCTGGACGAGTGCGGGGTGGGCGCCCGAATGCACCGCGAGGGCCTGGTGCACGAAGGCATCGAGCTGCTTTTCAAGGGTGCGCGCCATCGCATCGACATGCACGGCCTCACGGGCGGCAAGAACGTCACCGTGTACGGCCAGACGGAAGTGACGCACGACCTGATGGACGCGCGCAAGGCCGAAGGGCTCACGACCATTTACGACGTCGGCGACAGCGCGACGCTGCACGATTTCGACGGCGCGCATCCGAAAGTCCGCTGCGTGAAGGACGGCCAGGCGCACGAGATCGAATGCGACTTCATCGCCGGTTGCGACGGCTACCACGGTGTCAGCCGCGCGAGCGCGCCCTCTTCCGCCCTCAGGACCTACGAGAAGGTCTACCCGTTCGGTTGGCTCGGCATCCTGGCCGACGTGCCCCCGGTGTCGCACGAGCTGATCTACGCCAACACGGAGCGCGGCTTCGCGCTGTGCTCCATGCGCAGCCACACCCGCAGCCGCTATTACGTGCAGGTGCCGCTCACCGACCACGTCGGGCAATGGACCGACGACGCATTCTGGAACGAGCTCCAGCTGCGCCTGGACCCGCAGGCGCGCGAGTCGCTCGTCACGGGCCCCTCGATCGAAAAAAGCATCGCGCCGCTGCGCAGTTTCGTCGCCGAGCCGATGCGCTTCGGCCGGCTGTTCCTCGCCGGAGACGCGGCGCACATCGTGCCGCCCACCGGCGCGAAGGGCCTGAACCTCGCCGCGACCGACGTGAAGTACCTGTCGTCGGCTTTCATCGAGCATTACCGGGACAAGAGCAGCGCCGGGATCGACCACTACTCGGAGAAGTGCCTGGGCCGCGTGTGGAAGGCCGAGCGCTTCTCGTGGTGGTTCACCTCGCTCATGCACAAGTTCCCCGATACCGGCGAGTTCGGCCAGAAGGTGCAGGAGGCCGAACTGGACTACCTCGTGGGATCGCGCGCGGCTTCCACGGCGCTGGCGGAGAACTACGTCGGCCTGCCGCTTTGAGTCAGGCGGCCGGCGGACCCTCGCCGGCGCAGCACCGCGCCTGGACCTCGAACCAGTTGTCCACGTAGGCGCGGCCGCCCCGCAGCCATTGCCACACGCTGGACGCCGGATAAGCCAGGAAGAAGGCGACGCCCCATTGTTCGTATTGCCGCACATGGGCATGCTCGTGGGCGCGCAGGCGCTCGAGTTCCATGACGCTCGTGGCAAACACGACGTGCCCGAAGGTGATCGCATTGAACGGCAGCGCCCCCAGCCAGCGGGACCCCTGCATGGCGGCCGGCGCCGCGATCTCGATCACGCCGTCGACCTTGCGTGCGGTCGCGCCAAAGAGGAAAGCCGGCGCGGTGACGACCAGCCCCACCAACGTGCAGGGCGCGGCCCACAGGTAGCGTATGAAACGCACGGGTTACCCCGTCAGGTTCCGGGCGCCACGGGTGCGAAGCGTGGCTGCACATGCCCATCCACCTCGACCTGGCCGAAGAACATGGCGTGCGGCCGCGCCCACAGCCCCGAATCGTCGTCCAGCGGCCGGTAAACCACCAGGGGTTCCAGCGTTTCGCTGTGGCGGGCGACGCCGATCACTTCGTACGCTCCGCCCTTGTAGTGACGATAGCGTCCGGGGGGCGTGCGTGGCAGGGGCGGCAGGTCGCTCATCAGGGCTTGAACTCCATGCGGGCAGCCATCGCCTTGTGGCCCGCATGGTCGCGGATCCAGAGTTCCGCGGCGTCGGGGCCGTCGGGCCGGCCGCAGGCCTCGAACGGGTGCAGGTCGAACACCGGCTTCATCGCCCGGAAGGAAAACGCGCCCGGCTCCCGCCCGACGAACTGGCGCCCCGCGAGCCCGGCGAGCAAGGTGGCCATGAGCGGACCATGCACGACGAGGCCCGGATAGCCCTCGACCTGCGTCACATAGCGCCGGTCGTAATGGATGCGGTGACCATTGAAGGTGAGCGCCGAATAGCGGAACAGCAGCGTGTCGTCGGGCACGACGCGGCGTGCCAGCACGCTGGCCGGCGCCACCTCGTACTCCGGTTCCGCCGCACCCGGCACCGGATCGGGCCGGTACACGATGTCGTGGAATTCGCGCAGGGCCAGGCCGCGCGGGCTCCCGACCTCGTGCCGCACCCGCACGAAGCACAGGTCGCCGGTGCGCCCGGACTTGAACTTCACGTCGTCGATGGTGGAGACGCGCCGTATCGCGTCGCCCACCCGCAAGGGCGAGAAGAACTCCAGCTGGCCGCCGGCCCACATGCGCCGCGGCAGCGGCACCGGTGGGAGGAAGCCGCCGCGGCGCGGATGCCCGTCGGGCCCGAGCCCGGACTGGCGGGCCGACGGCAGGAAGTACAGCCAGTGCCACAGGGGCGGCAGCTCGGCCACGTCGTCGTCGGGCGGCAGGTCCAGCGTCGCGCGCAACATGCGGACGGGCGCGGCCGTGACCATGTCCTGGACGGTTTCGGTGCGGCCCTTCCAGGCAATCAGTTCCTCGGCGTCGGGTGTCATGAATGGGTCTCGGGGGTGGGCGTGGGTCTGCTAGTCTTGCACAAAAGTCACTGCACATCATCCCCCATGGATCAAGCTCCCCACGTTCTCAAAGGTGTCCGCATCCTCAGCCTGGCGCTGAACCTGCCCGGCCCCGCCGCGCTGATGCGCTGCCGGCAAATGGGCGCCACCTGCGCCAAGCTGGAGCCGCCTTCGGGCGATCCCATGGGCCACTACAACAAGGCGGCCTACGCGCAACTGCACGAGGGCGTGAAGGTGCTGGCGGCCGACCTCAAGACCGAGGCGGGCCAGGAGATATTGCACCGCCAGCTGGCGAAGACCGATGTGCTGCTGACTTCGTTCCGCCCTTCCGCGCTGGACAAGCTGGGCCTGGGCTGGAAGACGCTTCACGGCGCCTACCCGTCCCTGTGCCACGTGGCCATTGTCGGCGCGCCCGGCGACCGGGCCGAGGAGCCCGGGCACGACCTGACCTACCTCGCCGCCAACGGCCTGGTGCCCGGCCTGGAACTGCCGGCAACGCTGTATGCGGACATGAGCGGCTCCCTGATGGCCAGCGAAGCGGTGCTGAAAGCCGCGCTGCTCCAGGGTGAGCGCTATGCCGGCACCGGCGAGACGCATCCCCGGGGGGTTTTCATCGAGGTGGCGCTCTCCGATGCCGCCGCGTATCTTGCGCTGCCGCGGCAGTGGGGCCTGACGCAGCCTACCGGGTCGGTCGGCGGGGCCCACGCGGGCTACCGGGTGTATGCGTGCAAGGACGGCCGCGTGGCCGTCGCGGCGCTGGAGCCGCATTTCGCGGCCGCCCTGTGCGCGGCGGCCGGGACGCCGGCATCCGACATGCGGGCCATGTTTGCGCCGGCCACGCATGAGGCCATCGCCGCCTTCCTGCTCACGCGCACGCGCGAGCAACTCGACCGGTTGGCGGTGGACAAGGACATACCGCTGCACACGATGGCAGCGGCGTAAGTCGCCGGGCCCCTCCCAAGAGTCACCACACCGCAGCACGCAGCGCGGAGGTGACCCGGCGACCGGTTCACGTTACTGGCGCGGCTCCCCGCGCTCGTTGACGACGATGGTCGGGCCGGGCGGCGCCGACATCTGGACGCGGTGTTCCATGCCTCGGAAGTGGTACGTCACGTCGTAGTACGCGGGCGCGGCGTTCGGCACCTGCTGGCAGCGTTGCACGTCACGGTAGCCGGCGGGCCCGGTGCCGCCGCCGGTGTTGGCGCCGATCGCGGCACCCGCGACCGCGCCGCCCACCGTGGCCGCGTCACGGCCGGAGCCGCCGCCGACCTGGTGCCCCAGGATGCCGCCGATCAAGCCTCCCACGATGGCGCCGCCGACGTTCGGCTGGCCAGGCTGCTGCACCTGCTGGCGCTCCACCCAGCATTGCTGGTTGGGCGGACCCACGACGGCGTGGACCTGGGTCACCGGCGCCTCGAACACCCGCTCGGCCGGGCGGCGGCGGTACGCGTAATCGGGCCGCTCGGCCGGTGCCGCGATCTCGTTGTCGTAGCGGCGGCGGTTGTCCACCGGCCGGGCGGAAGCCACATGCCGGCCCATGCCGACCTGGCGCAGGGAGTCGTAGCTGCCCCGGCGCAGCACCACGCAGCGGCCCTGGAAGCGCGGCTCTTCGCACACCTCCCAACGGCCGCGCTCCACCACGATCGAGCCCACGCGGTCGTTGTAGCCGAAGCGCTCGAAGTTGCCGACCCTTCGATCCGTGGAGAAGGCCCGGCCGCGGTAGCCTTCGCCTTCGTAGAAAGTAATCTGGGCCATGGCCTGCGAGGCCAGCAGGATCGCGGCGGCGGCGATGGCGCTTTGGGTCTTGAGTTTCATTGGATTTTTCTCCTGTTGAGATGCTTTCAGCCTAAGCCAGGACGGCCAACGGCTGTGTAAGACATCGTCCCCTCTCAACGCGGCGGTCCCGCCTGTGGCCTAATGTCGGGTTTGCAAAGTCAGTAACAGGAGCATTTACATGGGCAACAAGATCGTCACCGAAGCCGACCGCAAGCGCACACCCCCGGTCAAGGTCCAAGAGGGCATCAAGGTCGGCCGCGCAGGCGGCGGCCAGAAGGTCAGCCTGGAGCGCGGCACGTCCACGCGCAACAAGAAAAACCCGGGCAAGCGGCCTCACAAGGGCGGTTGAGCGGCGGGCGCGGGCGCGGCAACAGCGCCCGCCCACACCGTCACGCAGCGGCGTCCTACAGCGTTGCCGCGGGCATCGCTTAGGGTTAAGCCATCATGGCACCCTCCAGCACCCGCACCCTGTGGAAAGGCGCGATCAGCTTCGGCCTGGTCTACATTCCCGTCACCCTGCACTCGGCCACGGCCGAGCATCGCATCAAGTTCAACCTGCTCGACAAGCGCACCATGAACCCGGTGGGCAACCAGCAGGTGAACAAGGCCACCGGCGAGGCCATGCAGAAGGAAGAGGTCGTCAAGGGCTTCGAGTACGAGAAGGACCAGTACGTGGTCGTCTCGCCCGAAGAGATCAAGGCCGCCCTGCCCAAGTCCACGCAGACCATCGAGATCGAGGCATTCGTGGACGGCAGCCAGATCCCGAGCACCTACTACAACAAGCCCTACTACGTCGCCCCCGCGGCCAAGGGCAACAAGCCCTACCTGCTGCTGCTCCAGACGCTGCGCCATACCGGCAAGGTCGGCATCGCCCGGGTCGTGATCTCCACCCGGCAGCACCTGGCCGCGCTGTTCCCGTCCGAAGAGGGCCTGGTGCTCGAGTTGCTGCGCTGGCACGACGAAGTTCGCGACACGGCCGGGCTGCCGTTGCCCGACATGGGTGACGCGAAGGTCAGCCCGCGGGAACTGAATATGGCCGAGCAGCTCGTGAGCGAGCTGGCGGACGAATGGAAGCCCGAAGCGTTCCACGACGAGTTCCGCGAAAAGCTGGAGAAGGTCGTGGAGGCGAAGGTGAAGGCCGGCCAGGGCGAGCACATCATGAAGCCGATCGAGGGTGAGGAGGTGCAGGCCAGCGCCGACATCATCGACCTGACCGAGTTGCTGCGGCGCAGCCTGCGCAAGGGCACGGGCAAGCCGGCCGCCGGGGAGCCGGAAGAGGAAGCGCAAGATATTCCCGCGCGCAAGACTGCATCGCGCCGAAAGGCAGCGAACGACGAAGCGCCTGCGCGCCGCGCCGTCGCTGCCGCCAAGAGCAAGCCCCGATCGAGCACGAGCGTGAAGGCCAAACCGCGCCGCAAGGCGGCCTGACCGGCGGCGCTGCAACTGGAAAACACTCTTACGCGACCGCGCCGTTGCGCGCGTGCATAGTGTCCCCATGTTCGTCGCATGCATAAAGGACACGGGATGAAACCCATCGCCACGGTCGCCGGCGCGTTCGCCGGTGGAGTTCTGGCCATGCTGCTGCTGGAGCGCCTGCTCGGCCGCGCACAACGCGTCGTGCCGGCACGCCAGCCGGGATCGGCCGTCGCCGACCGCGACTCCCAGGACGATGCCCAATTGCGCCAGCGCGTGCGCTCACGGCTCGGTGACTGGGTGAGTCACCCGGGTGCCATCGATGTCGACGCCGAGCAGGGCGTCGTGCGCCTGACCGGGCAGGTTCTTGCCAAGGAACTCGACGGATTGCTCTCCCGTGTCCTCGGCGTCGCCGGTGTGTTGAAGGTGCGCAATGCGCTCGAGACGCTGACGGACCCGAGCGGGTTCGGCGAAGTGCCGCAAGGCCGGTCACCCGCAGTGACGTATTAGCGACGCAGGGACGCGGGAGGCCACGCGCCGGTACGGCGTGGCGAAACAGGGTGTCAGCTCGGGTTTTCGGCGCGCTGGTGGCGCTTCTTGCCCGCGGCCCGGGCTTCTTCGCTGCTGAACTGGTGGGCACGGCCGCTGGCATGCGCCGCGCGGCCGCCCAGGCTGGCGATTTCACGCTTCTTTTCCGGCGACATCGCGGCGAAACCGCGCAGGCGGCGTTGGGGGGCGGCGGTGGTGTCCTGCACGGTCTCTTGCATGGTGTCTCCTGGGTTGGGCAAGGAAGGGAGATGCCATGCTGAGCCAAGCTCAGCCATTTGGTTGTAGGACAAAGCCGAACCTTGTTGTCGTAAGCAGGCGGACACAAGGCGTAACCGGCCACTACCGGCTGCCGCCGCCTTCAGGCGCGCTGCAGGATCGCCGAGATCTGCAGGTCCTTCTCCACCCACAGCTGGTCCAGCCAGCGCTGGAACTGCGATCGGAACGCCGGGTCGCCCGCGTAGTCGCCCGCGCAGAACTCCGCCGGGATCGGCAGCTGGCGCACCCGTACGGTGATTGCCGGCGTGCGGCCGCAAAGGAAGTCCCAGAACGTCGGCCGCCCGGCCGGATAGACGATCGTGACGTCGACCAGCGAGCGGAAGCGCTCGCCCATCGCGTTGAGCGCCAGTGCCAGCGCGCCCGCCTTGGGCTTGAGCAGGTGGCGGTACGGCGAAGCCTGGGCGCGGTGCTTGGCCGGCGTGAAGCGCGTGCCCTCGGCGAAATTCATCACGCTGGTGGGCACCAGCGCGAACTTTTCGCAGGCCCGCCTCGTCGCCTCCGTGTCCTGCTGGCGCAGTTCGGGGCGTTTGCGCAGCTGGGCCTTGCCGTGCCGCTTCATGAACGGGAAGTCGAGGGCCCACCAGGCCAGGCCGATCACCGGCACGTAGATCAGCTGCTGCTTCAGGAAGAACTTGAGCATCGGGATGCGGCGGTTCAGCAGGTGCTGCAACACGAAGATGTCGACCCAGGACTGGTGGTTGCAGTTCACGAGGTACCAGCCCTCGTAGGGCAGCCCTTCGATCCCCTGGACGTCCCAGCGTGTTTTCTGCGTCAGTCGCATCCAGCCGCTGTTGCAGGCGACCCAGAGGGTGGCGATGCCGTTGAGAACCGGGTCGATGCGCTTGCGCACGGGCTGGAAGGGCAGCACCAGCTTCACCAGGGCGAACGCGAACAGCAGCGTGCACCAGAAGAGCGTGTTGATCGCGAGCAGGACGAACGCGATGGCGCCGCGCAGGACGGGAGGCAGGAAACCGAGCATGGTCAATCTATCGAAATGGACGATTGTCGGGCACGCCGGGGCCCCCGTCCTTGTGGCAGGTCATTGTTCGCCTGAGCCGGGCCGCAAGCGCGGCACCGCACCCCCTCGCGCCAGCACGTCGTGCCTCAGCCCGGCCGGCCGTCGATGCGGGGTCGCGTGAGGACCGGCCAGTAGCGCACGGCGTAGAGGCCGAACGCGGCGGACCACAGGGTGGCCGAGCAGAGGACGGCTTCCATGGCGTGGCCCGGCGCCGCCAGCGGCACAAACACCCGCACCACGGCAGCGACGAGCACCATGGCGAAGCAGGCGACTTCGTAGCGGTCGGCCACCAGCGGCCGTCCCGTGTGGCCGCGCGCGGTGCGCGTCATCATGCCGATGATCAGCCCGCCGATGGCCCCCACGGTCAACGCGTGGGTGGCTGTCGAAAGCGGCAGCCAGCCCAGCGCGGCGGCCGCCCGCAACCCCAGGTGCACGGGGATCCAGAGGTAAGCCGCATGCAGCACCCAGACGAGCGGCGCGCGCAGTGTCCTCCACGGCTGCCACAGCGACCACCGCGCAAGGTGCGCGGCCGCGCCAATGGCCAGCAGCGCGGCAAGCGGGCCGACTTGCAGTTGCAGCGCGTCGGCCACCAGCAGCGCGAGAGTCGAGCCCAGCGCGAGTTTCTCCAGCCATGCCTGCTTCGTCGCGTTCGCGCCCGGCACGCCGTTGTTGGTGAACATCGGGATCACCCGGCCGGCCATCACCGACATGATGAAGAGCACCACGTCCAGCCCGATCTGGATGCCGGCCCACCCGGGGAAGCGCACGACGCCCAGGTGCTCCAGGTGCACGCCCATCACCGCCACCGACATCAGCGCGAGCAGTCCCACGAAGAAGTAGTTGCGCTTGTTGCCCGCGGCGATGAAGGGAATCGCGAGCGCGATGGCCGCTGCCAGCGGAAAAGCCGCGTTGACGATCGCCGCGGCCCAGCCGAAAGGCGTGAGGACCAGCACCCGCCCGGCCACCCACAGCGCCGCCAGTGCGGCCAGCGGCAGGCCTGTCGGTGTCGGCCGATTCGACCAGTTGCGCCCGGCAGTCAAGAGGAAGCCCGCGATCACCGCCACGGTGAAGCCGAAGAGCATCTCATGGGCGTGCCACAGAGGCGTGGGCAGGTAGGGACGGCCCAGCCAGCCCGCGAACTGCAGCGCCCACAGGCCGATGGACAGCGCGGCGAAGACGCTCGCGAGCAGGTAGAACGGACGGAATCCGAGTGCCCACAGCGCAAAGCCTTGCGTTGCCGCGGGGCGCGGGGGTTCCTCCAGATGAATGAACTGTGCCATCAGGTCGTGTCCTTCGCGCCTGCGGCGCTGTCATTGACTCGCCACGCCACGATCGCGCCCACCACCGTGGCGGCGAACAACGCGATGGCCGCGGCATTGAATGTCGCGCCGGCAGCGCGGTGCGACAGGTCTGTGGCGCCCCAGAACAGGCGCACTGCGAGCGATGCATGCAGCGCTGCGAGCGGCACGTAGAAGAAGCCGCCGAACTGCAGCTTCACCCGCGCGACCGCGGGCAGGATCACCGGCGCATGGCCCATCATCATGCTGAAGATGAAGCCCAGCCCCAGCGCATGCAGCGCCACATCGCGCAGCGGCCAGCCCAGCGCCGTCGCGATCCACGCCGCGCCCGCCACGCAGAGCCAGGCGTAGCCGCCGAGCAGGCACACGGCCATGTAGCGGCTGAGGCCCTGCGCAAAGACAGTGCGCCGCGCGATGTCGAAAACGACGAGCCAAAGCGCGAGCAGCACGAGCGAGGCGCCATAGAGCGCGCCACCGAGCGGGCCCGGCCACGCGGAGACCGTGGCGCCGGCAATCATGAGCGCGAGCACGCCGCCCAGCAGCCAGGGGGCGGCGGGACGCCGGCGCATGAGGCGCGTCATCTCCAGCCGCTCCGCCGCGATCGTGATCACGAGGAAGGCGAACCACCACGGCAGCACGGCCGCGCTGCCCTGCCCCATCGCGAACAATGCGTTGCCGGCGAGCCAGGTGCCCGCCGAACCGAGCAGGAGCAGCGTGTGCGCGGCCCATTGCCTGCTGACGACGACAATGTTGACACCGGTGAATGCCACGGCCGCCACCACCATCAGCCACCCCGCGGCGCCGTCGCGGCCCAGCAGGAGGCAGACGCCGCCCGATGCCGAAGCCAGCGGCGCGAGGAAAGCCACCGGCAGCTTGACGGCCACGGCACGCTCCAGCCCGATCACGGTGCCCAGGAAGGCGCAGATCATCAGCGCCGCATGCGCCAGCGCCGCGCGGCCCAGCCACTCGGCCGGCGCAGCCGGCGCGACGACCACGCCCAGGCGAAGCAAGCCGCCGGCGATGCCGGTCAGCAGCGCGAACGCCACGAGCATGATGAACAGCGGCCGGGCGGCGACCGCCGCCACCGAAGGGGCGGGCCGGGAACGGCCGGTCGCGCGCGCCATCACCAGCCCATGAACCGGCGGGCGCGGTCGCTCATGCGGTCCATGGTCCATGGCGGGTCCCAGACGAGTTCGACATGGACCAGGAGTTCGGGCGGAGCGATCCGGTCCAGCTCCTGCTCGACCTCGTCGACGATCACGTCCGTCACGGGGCACGCGGCGGAAGTCATCGTGATGAGGACATGCACCTTCTCGGCGTCGATGGTGACGCCATAGATCAGGCCGACGTCCACGATGCTCATCGCGACCTCGGGGTCCACCACCTTGGTGAGCGCCGCGAGGATCGGCAGGTACAGCGCTTGCGGTCCTTCGTAGGGATAGGGCGGCTTGGGCTCGAGGCCGTTGTCGTCGTTGAAATCTTCGAGCGTTTTCATGCGGTCCTCCGGGATACCGGCGGCGTCACGGGACGGATGCCGAACATCACTTTGGCCAGGGCTTGCCGGTTGTGGACCAGGTCGGCCAGCGTGTATTTGTCCAGTACGGCGTAGAACGCCTTCACGGCTTCGCCCAGCACGCCGCTCAGGCGGCAGATGCCGGCGATCGAGCAATGGCCGCCCCCCTCGCCAAAGCACTCCGCGGGCACGGGAGCGCCCTCCGTGTGGCGCACCACCTGGCCCAGGCCGACCAGCTCGGGCGGCATCGCCAGCTCCAGCCCGCCCCCCTTGCCGCGCACGTTGGCGAGCCAGCCGTTCTTGCCGAGAAAGTGCACCACCTTGGTCAGGTGGTTCTCGGAGACGTTGAACGATGCCGCGATCTGCGCGATCGTGGCGCGCTGCCCGGGTTGTGCCGCGAGGTAGATCAGCACGCGCAGGCTGTAGTCGGTGAAGGCGGTGAGTTTCATGGTGTCACGGCACGAAGGGTGGAGCCGGTATTGTCCGCCTCAGGCGAGGACGTGGAAATCGATAACGATTTCGCCGGGCTCGCGCCGGACGTATTCAATGCCAATGCCTTCGCCGAAAGCCTGCTGCAATTGCGACAGCAGCGGCAACGGGTCATGGTCGTTGACGAAACGCATGGTTTCGCCGGGGTTCAGGCTCTGCAGGGCGCCGAAGATCGCCGCGTGGCGGAAGCGCTTGGCGACGCCGCGTGCGTCGAAGGGGTGCACATTGTTGACGACGGGAATGGTGCTCATGGGATTCTCCGGTTGTTGAGTGAAAAAGGACCGGCGCAGGCCGGCCCTCCAGGGTCATCAGGATTGGGCCGTTGCCGCTCCCTCGATGGCCGGCGCGCGGCCGGCGGCCGGCCGCCTCAGCAGGCGCAGCGCGTACACCGCGAGGATCGCGGCGCCGATGGCGAACACGATGTCGCCCGGCACCCGCATCCACACCAGCGTTTCCATCACGGGCGAGTGGATGATCTCCGGCGAACGGGCGAACCACAGGCCCTTGCTCACGCTGGCCCAGGCCTGGTAGATGCCGGCCGGCAGCAGCGACATGAAGACCATCATCGCCAGGCCGATGTTCAGGCCCCAGAACGCGGGCTTGAGCAGGTTGTCGGCGTGCAGGTGGCGCTCGTAGAGGCCGCGCAGGCAGAACAGCATCAGCCCGATGCCGAGCATGCCGTACACGCCGAACAGGGCGGCGTGGCCGTGGGCGGCCGTCATGTTCAGGCCCTGGACGTAGTAGAGCGCGGCAGGCGGGTTGATCGCGAAGCCCAGCAGGCCCGCACCCACGGTGTTCCAGAACCCGACGGCGACGAAGCACATCACTGGCCACTTGTACGCGGCGAGCCACGGCGCGCTCTTGCTGCGGCGATAGGTCTGCAGCGCTTCCAGGCCGATCAGCGTGAGCGGCACCACTTCCAGCGCCGAGAACACCGAGCCGACGGCGATCACCGAAGTCGGCGTGCCGGTGAAGTACAGGTGGTGCAGCGTGCCCAGGATGCCGCCGAACAGGAACACGATGGTTTCCGCGACGATGGCGCGATTGGCGGTCTCGGCGCGCACCAGCCCGATGCGGGTGAAGATCAGCGCGATGACGGCGGTGGCGAACACCTCGAAGAAGCCTTCGACCCAGAGGTGGACCAGCCACCAGCGCCAGTACTCGACCATCGAGTAGTGCGTGCCCTGGCCCCAGGTGAGGGAGGTCGCGTAGAAGCCGCCGATGCAGGTCGCCGACAGGAACACCATGGCGATCAGGCCGCGGGACTCCGAAGGCTTCATCAGCGCGGGCCACAGTGCGCGGCCGAGCAGCAAGGCCCAGAACAACAGGCCGATGAACAGCAGGATCTGCCAGACCCGGCCCATGCTGGTGAACTCCAGGCCCTGGTTGCCGAGCCAGAAGCTGAAGTCGGCGCCGTTGCGCTGCAGCGTTCCGAGCCAGCCGCTGGCGGTGGATCCGACCACGATCGCGATCAGTGCCCAGAACAGGACGTCCACGCCGAGTTTCTGGAACTTCGGCTCCTTGCCCGACAGCAGCGGCGCGATGTACAGGCCCGTGGCCAGCCAGGCGGTGGCGATCCAGAAGATGCCGACCTGTGTGTGCACGGTGCGGCTGACCACATACGGCAGCACCTGCGCGAGCGGGATGCCGAAGAACGACTGGCCTTCGACGGCGTAGTGCGCGGTGACCACGCCCATGCCGATCTGCAGCAGGATGAGGCCGACGACGGCGAAGAAGTACTTGCGCGTGGCCTTCATGGAAGGCGTGGCGGGGGCGTTGAACAGCGGATCGGACTGGGGCGCGCGCGCCTCTTCCTCGTGCTTGGTGCTGCCGTGCAGCCAGAGCATCGCGGCGATGCCGGCGAGCAGCAGGATGATGCTGACCATCGACCAGATGGCCGACGACGTCGTCAGCGTGTTGCCCACCAGCGGCTCATGCGGCCAGTTGCTGGTGTAGGAAAGGTCGGTTTCGCCCGGCCGGTCGGTGGCGGCGGCCCACGAGGTCCAGAAGAAGAACGCAGTCAGTGCCTGGCGGTCCGAAGCGGCAGGCAGGGCATCCTCGCTCATCGCGTACTGGTCGCGCAGCTTGGAAAGCGTCTGGTCGCTGCCGAACAATGCATCGTAGTGCGCCGCAACCTCGCGGATCGCCTTGGCGCGCTGTGGCGAGACGGTGATGGTGTCCTTGGCCTTGTCGTAGGTGTTGCGGCGCATTTCCTCGCGCATCACGGCGGCGACCGCGGCCTTGTCGGCCGTCGAGGGCTCGCCGGTGGTCTTCGAATGCTTCCTGGCATGGATCGCCTGCAGGGCGAGCGCCTCGCGGTGCAGCCAGTCGGCGGACCAGTCGGGCGCCACGTAACTGCCGTGGCCCCAGACGCTGCCGAGTTGCTGGCCGCCGGTGGAGCGCCAGGCCGACTGGCCGTACTGGATCTGTTCCCCGGTGAAGAGAACTTCGCCCTCGGACGTCACGACCGCCTTGGGAATGGGCGGCGCCTCGAGGTAGATCTGCCAGCCCAGGTAGCCGAGGGCGCCGAACGACAGCACGAAGATGAGGCCCAGCCAGCGCCAGAGCCTTGAGGTGCTTTTCATGATTACCTTTTTTCCTTGGATGTTTTTTTCTGGATGCTTGTCCGGTTACCTCATTGGCCGCCGCAGGAGCCGCAGCACTGGCCGTTGCTGTGGGGATCCCCCAGCTTGCTGATGGCGACGCGCCAGGTGTCCGGCCCCTGCTCCAGGTACTCCCAGCCGAACTTGCCGGGGTACTGGGCCTGGAAGACGTTGCGCAGCGGCTTGGGGTCGTGGTCGTTGACCAGTTCCAGGGCGCCGCCGGCCGCGAGGCCCGCGAATGTCGAGAAAATCAGCGAGTGGCGCTGCTCGCAGGCGAGTGCGCGTACGTCGATGCGGGTGGGGGTTGCAGCTGGGGTCACGGTCGTTTCCTTTCGAGGCGGTTAAAGGTGTATTTACAATGCACCTATGCTAGGGGCCGACTGGGCCTTGCGGGTTGACCTGGATCAAACCCCAGGTAATCGAGGTGAATTTGATCTGGCGCAAACCGCATGCCCGCGAGAGATGACAACCTCTGCGCCCATGCCATCTGCCTCGCATTTCGACCAACTCCTGAAGGCCGCCGCCGCGCAGCCCGATCCGCAACGCCTGCTCTTCGTGTTTGCGCAGGCCGAACTGCCCGAGGGCGCGACCGAGGAGCAAAAGAGGAATTTCGCCGCCGGCAAGGGCGGCACGCTGACGCCGCTCGCCTGCGTCGACAAGAGCCCGTCCGAACTCTCCACCTTCGAGGCCCTGGTGGACGAGTCGCGTCACGCCTGCCCGCCGTGGCAGGTGCTCTTCATCGCCGCGCTGGCGGGATACGAAGGCAAGCCGCCCTCGTCCGCGCTGGTTGACAGCGCGTTGCAGGCCATGGTCGATTCGGTGAAGGCCGGCAAGCTCGGCAGCTACATGGCGCTCTCGCCGAGCGGCGAGCCGCTCGTCCTGTCCTAGCCGCGGGAAGTCCGCGGGCGTTCTCGCACTCGACTCGCCGCGAGACTGAGCGTCGTGGCCAGCAGCAACGCGGCCACGATGTTGTGGGCCAGAGCCGCGGGCAGCGCCAGCGCGCCTCGCACCAGCATCACACCCAGCACCGCCTCGGCAGCCAGCAGCACCACCAGCATCGCGCCCATCCGGCGCCCACGCCGCCAGTATGCGATCCCCAGCGGCAACAGCACCGCGAAAACAGCGAGCGCGCCGATGCGGTGCAGCCATTGCACGAGGGCAGCGGAAGGATTCGTCGGCGCCGCAGGATCGAAGGCCGGCTCCCGCCACGGGTTGAGCGCCTGCAACGAGCTGCCGCTCACGTCGCACACGAGGAGATCCGGGCAGCTCAGGCCGGCGTGGGTCGCGTTCACCATCCCGCCCAGCGCGACCTGCACCACCAGCAGGAAGATGCCGGCCCATACCCAGCGCGCCGGTCGTGGCCGCGGTTCGGCGCCCGCGGGCAAGAGCGTTTCGACCAGCCGCCAACTCAAGGCAAACATCGCAAAGCCGGCCAGCAAGTTGCCCAGGACGACCGCCGGCACTTTCGCGTTGGCGCTCCAGCGCCCCAGGATGGCGAGGAACAGCGCGAGGGCCAGGAGCCCGAGCACCATGCGGCCTTCGCGGCGCAGCACCGGCTGCCGGGACCAGGTGTTCATCACCATCACGATGATGAGCAGGAGGACCGCGACTGCGGCGACGCGGTGCGAAATGCGGGCAGCGGTCACGATACCCGTTGCAGGAGCAGCCACGCCCTGCTGCCGGTCCCGCAGGCTCTGGCCGTAGCACTGCGGCCACGGCTCGCAGCCGGGCCCCGACGAGGACAAGCGCAGGAACGCGCTCAGGCTGGTGATGGCCAGGACGAGCGCGGCGCAGGCCAATGCCACTTTTCGCAGTGAGGCCATTCGGCCGATGTCTCCCAACATCCCTTGCATGCTAACCCTCGCAAAGCGAGCGCTGGCGCGGCGTTCGCACGTGTGCACCGCGGCACTTGATCTAGATCAACACCCTTGAAGGTAGCGACGGCCACTATGTCCCACCATTTCAGTCAACTAGAGGAGACATGCATGCACGACGATAACGATCAGTCCGGCAAGGTGCCTTTGGTCCAGCAACTGCTGGACAACCCGTTCCTGTTGCTGTTCCTGGGAGTGCTGATTCCCATGGTGGTGTACACGCTCTGGGGTGTCATCGACATCCTGACCATTCCCCTGGCCAAATAAGGAGCATGCCATGAGCGCAATTCTCCCGCCGGCCGAACGGCTGTGGTGGAAGCACCCGCTGGACCGCGTCGAAGGCACGTGGATCGCCATCGCCTTCGCCTGGTGCATGGTCATGTTCTTCATGATGATCTACTGGCATGCCTACGGCAAGCAGAACCTCTCCACCGAGACGTACAAGACCACGCCGCAGCAGTTCACCGCGAAAGCCCAGGCCGTGGTGGACAAGTACACCGTGCGCACCGAGACGGCTGACAAGATTCCCGTGGTAGCCCCGCCGGAAGGCAGCGACGTGTACCTGGTCGCCCGCCTGTGGGCGTGGTGGCCGATCCTGGAACTTGAAAAGAACAAGACGTACAAGCTGCACCTGACGGCCATGGACTACAACCACGGCTTCTCGCTGCAGCCCGCCAACATCAACATCCAGGTGGTGCCGGGCTACGAACACGTGATCAAGGTGACGCCCAACCAGTCGGGCACCTTCTCGATCGTCTGCAACGAATACTGCGGGATCAACCATCACTCGATGGTCGGCCGCATTTACGTGAAATAAGGAGGGGCCGCCATGTCCGCAACCCTTCCCCTGCCGACCGTCCCCACGCGGGGCGGCACGACCTACCGCACCTGCCCACGCTCCGGCCTGCAGTTCGAGGCCCAGGCCGAGAAGCTGATGATCGCCAATGCGGTCATCGCCGTGGTCGCCCTGCTCGTGGGCGGCCTCCTGGCCATCGGCGTCGTGCTCACGCGCTGGCCCGCGGTGCACTGGCTCGCGGCCGACACCTTCTACATGGTGCTCACCGCCCATGGCATCGACATGCTGATCTTCTGGATCATCTTCTTCGAGGTCGCGGTGCTGTACTTCTGTTCGTCCACCCTGCTGCGGTGCCGGATCGCGACCCCGACGATGGCCTGGATCGCCCTGGCGCTGATGCTGGTGGGCGCGGTGATGAACAACGTCGCCGTGTTCCAGGGCGGCTCGAGCGTGATGATGACCTCGTACGTGCCGATGATGGCCGCGCCGTCGTTCTACCTCGGGCTCATCCTGTTCGCGGTGGGGGCGCTGATCGCCTGCTTCGTGTTTTTCAGCACGCTGGTGATCGCCAAGCGCGACAAGACCTACGAGGGATCGGTGCCGCTGGTGACCTTCGGCGCCATCACGGCGGCGATCATCGCGGTGTTCACCATCACCTCCGGCGCGATCATCCTGATCCCCACGTACCTGATGTCCATCGGCCTGGTCCAGTCGGTCGACCCGCTGATCTACCGCACGATCTGGTGGGCGTTCGGTCACTCGTCGCAGCAGATCAACGTGGCCGCGCACATCTCCATCTGGTATGCGGTGGCGGCGATCGCCTTCGGCGCCAAGCCGATGTCCGAGCGCGTGAGCCGGGGCGCGTTCCTCCTGTACATCCTGTTCCTGCAGCTGGCCAGCGCGCACCACCTGCTGGCCGACCCGGGCATGTCCACCAGCTGGAAGATCGTCAACACCAGCTACTTCATGTACTTCGCGGTGCTGGCCTCGATGATCCACGGCCTCACGATTCCGGGCGCGATCGAGGTCGCGCAACGGGCCAAGGGCTACAACCGCGGCCTCTTCGAGTGGCTGCGCAAGGCGCCCTGGGGCAATCCGGTGTTCTCCGGCGTGTTCATCTCGATCATCGGCTTCGGCTTCCTGGGCGGCATCTCGGGCGTGATGATGGGCACCGAGCAGCTCAACATGCTGATCCACAACACGATCTACGTGCCGGGCCACTTCCACGCCACCGTGGTGGTAGGCACGACGCTGTCGTTCATGGCGCTGACCTACTTCCTCATCCCGGTGCTGTTCCGGCGCGAGATGATCAACCCGGGCCTGGCGAAGATCCAGCCGTACCTGTTCGGGCTGTCGATGTACTTCTTCTGCCTGGTGATGATGGGCGCGGGCACGCTGGGCGTTTCGCGGCGGCACTGGGACATGGCCCTGACGGGCGCGGCGCTGGGCTACGAATGGCCGGGCGCGGCCTACCTGATGATGGCGCTGGTCGGCGTTGCCGGCGTGTCGGCGATCGTCGGCGGCGGGGTCTACATCTACATCACGGTCGGCTCGATCCTGTGGGGCAAGAAGCTGAGCACCGGCGAAGTCAGCCCGCGGTTCACGCCCATCCCGCCGACGGCGCCGACGGCGGTGGCCCAGAGCTACGGCTCCGCGGGCTTCGCCGCCCCGGGCACGTTCGCGCTGGCGATGGTGTTCCTCGTGGCCTTCGTGCTGTACTACTTCATCAACTGGAAATACCTCGGGCAGCTCTGGGGCCTCAGCTGACATGAAAGCCCACCCCCGAAGCGCCTTCGACGCCCACCCCCCGAGGGGACGCCACCAGCGGCCCGGCGAAGCCGGTTCCGCGGTGGCCCGCGCAGGCGTCACGGCGACACTCGCACGCGACGTGATCTCGCTGTTCAAGCTGCGCATCGGCACGCTGATCATGGTGACGGCGCTGGTGGGCCTGGCCGTGACGCCGGGCGCATCGCTCGGCGCTGGCCAGGTCCTGGTGCTGGCGCTGTCCGTGCTGGTGGCCTCTGCCAGCGCCGGCGCCTTCAACCAGTACGTCGAACACGACAGCGACCGGCTGATGGCGCGCACCCGCGGGCGCGCGTTCGTGACCGGCGCGCTGCCGCACCACCCGGGCTGGCTGCTGCTGATCGGCGTCATGCTCGCCGGCTCCGTCGCGGCGGCCTGGTATTCGCTCAACGCGATGGCGGCGATGTACGTGTTCCTCGGCGCGTTCTTCTACGCCGTCGTGTACACCGTCTGGCTCAAGCGGCGCAGCGCGTGGAACATCGTGATCGGCGGCCTCGCCGGCAGCTTCGCGGTGCTGGCCGGCGCGGCCGCGGCGGACCCGACGCCCGGCCCGCTGCCGCTGCTGCTGGCGCTCGTGCTGTTCCTGTGGACGCCACCGCACTTCTGGAGCCTGGCGATCGCCAACCGCGCGGACTATGCCGCGGCGGGGGTGCCCATGTTGCCGGTGGTCGTCGGCACCGAGCGCGCGGCCCGGATCGTGTTCTACAGCACCGCCGCCCTGGTGGCGGCATCCTTGCTGCCGCTCGCGTTCGGCGCCGGGCCCGTCTATGCGCTCGGCGCCGCCGGTGGCGGTTTCCACTTCCTGCGCAAGTCGTGGCAACTCGCCCGGCACCCTGACCGCAAGAGCGCCATGGGATCGTTCTTCGCATCCCTCATCCAGCTGAGCGCGCTGCTGGTCGCGGCCACCCTCGACGGCCTGCTGCGCTGAAGAAGCGGCAGGAGCAGTACCCGATGCGCTTCCGGCACCTGTTCGCAACCATCGCCAAGGCGGCGGCCTTCGGGTTGGCCGCCGTTGCCCTGTCGCGGCCGCTGCAGGCGCAGGAGGCGCCACGGCCCCCGGCGCTGGAGGCGAAGTCTGCGTACGCGGCCAGCCAGCAGGCGGTCGGCCGCACGATCGGCGACTACACCTTGACGGACCGGGAAGGTCGGCCGGTACGGCTCGCCTCCTATCGCGGCAAGCCCCTGCTGGTGAGCTTCATCTACACCGGCTGCTTCGAGGTCTGCCCCGCCACCACGCGCTCGCTGGGCGAAACCGTCCGCGCGTTGCAGGGCCGGTTCGGCACCAACCAGTTCAATGTGGTCAGCGTCGGTTTCAACCAGCCGGCGGATTCGCCGCAGGCGATGAAGGCGTTCGCGGCGCAGCACCGCATCAGCCAGCCGAACTGGGACTTCCTCAGCCCGCCGCCCGCGATCGTGGGGCCGCTGACCCGCGACTTCGGTTTCGTCTACCAGGCGACCCCCGCGGGTTTCGACCATGTGCTGCAGGTGTCGCTGGTGGACGGCGAAGGCCGCATCGTGCGCCAGGTGTACGGCGATCGCCCGGCCGCCGACGCGCTGGGAGAGCCGATGAAGCAACTGCTGGTCGGCGCGCCGCTGCCCGAGGCCACCGTGCTCGAAACCATCGTCGACCAGATCCGCCTGCTGTGCACGGTGTACGACCCCAAGACGGGCACCTACCGGGTGGACTACCGCATCGCGATCGAGGCGGCCGGGGGGCTGACTTTCATCCTCGCCGTCGCGCTGTACATGTTCAACGAGTGGCGCTCGCGGCGACGGGCGCGGCGCGACCGGCGCCCGGCTTGACGGAACAGCGATGCAATACGCGCTCCCCGGCCGGCAAGGCGTCCAGCAGGTAGTCCAGGGACTCGAGCACGCTTTCGACCGGGCGTTCGGCGGCAGCCTCAACCCGCTCAAGCACCTGGGGGCCGTGGCCTTCCTGCTGTTCTGGCTCCTGGCGCTCAGCGGCGCGGTGCTCTACGTCATGCTCGACACGTCGGCCGGCGGCGCGTATCGCTCGATCGAGGAATTCTCGCGCGATGCCGCGAGCCCCGGCAGCATCCTGCGCGGCCTGCATCGGTATTCAGCGGACGGTTTCATCGCCGTCGCCCTGGCGCATCTCGCCCGCGAATGGCTGCTCGGGCGCTTCAACGGATTTCGCCGCTTCTCCTGGCTCACCGGCGTCGCGCTGCTCCCGCTGGCGTTCGTCTGCGCCATCGGCGGGTTCTGGCTGAACTGGGACCGGCTCGGGCAGTATTCGGCCGTGGCCACCGCCGAATGGCTGGACGCACTGCCCTTCCTCGCGTCGCCGCTTGCACGCAACTTCCTGGGCGGCGCCGTGAGCGACCGCCTGTTCTCGCTGTTCGTCTTCGTGCACCTGGGCGTGCCTTTGCTGCTGGTGTTCGGGTTGTGGTTCCACATCCAGCGGATCGCGCGCGCCGAAGTGTTCCCGCCACGTGCGCTGGCCCTGGGCACCGCGGTGACGTTGCTCGCGATGACGCTGGCGCTGCCGGTGCGCAGCCAGGGTCCCGCCGACCTGGGCGTGGTGCCCGGCCCACTGGCGCTGGACTGGTGGCTGCTGTTCATCCATCCGCTCACGGCCGCGACCTCGCCCGGATTCGTCTGGGCGCTCGTCCTGGCCTCGATCGCCGGCCTGTTCGCGCTGCCGTTCCTGCGGCCGCGCGTGCCGGCGCCCGTCGCGCAGGTGGACCCCGCCCATTGCAACGGCTGCCGCCGCTGCGCGGACGATTGCCCTTATGGCGCCATCGCGATGGTCGCGCACCCGAACGGCCGGCGCGGCGTCCAGCTGGCACGCGTGGACGCGGACCTCTGCGCGAGCTGCGGCATCTGCGTGGGCGCCTGTCCTTCATCGACGCCGTTTCGCAGCGCCCAGCGACTGGAGACCGGCATCGACATGCCCCAGTGGCCCGTCGATGCGCTGCGGCGTCGGCTCGAAGCGCAGCTGGCCGCGGCCCGCGGAGCCCCTTGCATCGTCGTCTTCGGCTGCGATCGCGGTGCGCGCATCGACACGCTCGCGTCGCGCGACACATTGACATTCAGCCTGGCTTGCGCCGGCATGCTGCCACCCTCCTTCGCGGAGTACGCGCTGCGCGGTGGGGCCGACGGCGTCATGATTGCCACTTGCCGGGACGGCGGGTGCGAGTTCCGGCTGGGCCAGCGCTGGACAGCCCAGCGCCTGAACGGCGAGCGCGAGCCGCACCTGCGCCGCGCGGTGCCGGCGGATCGCTGGTCGCTCGTCGGCGCCGACGCCGGTGACGAGCCGGCCGTGCGCGCCGCTCTCGAACGCCTGCGCCGCCTGGTGCGGAACGACACACAGCAGCAGGAGGCCGTCGCATGAACAAGGTTGTGACCTGGTCGGGCCAGGCGGTCCTGTACGCCGTCTTCGCGCTCGTGATCGGCGTCTTTTCAGGGTGGCCGGCCTACCGCGCGCTGCCGGCCGACCAGGCGATGATGAAGGTCAGCTTCATCCATCACGGCCAGCGGGTCGCCGATTGCCGCCCCTTCACCGCCGAGGAACTCGCCAAGCTCGCGCCCAACATGCGCACGCCCATGAAGTGCGGGCGCGAACGCTCGCCCGTGACGATCGAAGTGGACCTCGACGGCGTCACCATCTACAGCCAGGTCGCCGCGCCGTCGGGCCTTTCGCGCGACGGCGCGGCGTCGGTGTACCACCGCGTGCAACTCCCCGCCGGTGAGCACCGCATCGCCGTGCGGCTGAAGGACAGCGCGGCGCCGGGCCCGTTCAACTACACGCGCGACGAGACCGTGAAGCTGCGCCCCGCGCAGATCCTCGTCATCGATTTCGACGCGGAAAAAGGAGGGATCACCCTGTCATGAGCGCCACCCCCACCCTTCCCCTGCCGGCGCGCCCGGCGCCTGCACCGGCCCAGTCGGGGGCCGAGTACCGCTTCGCGGTGCCGCGCGATGCCCGCATCGAGCTCGCGCGTGGCTGGCTGTGGCTTGGCATGGCCGCCCTGATCGGCTCCGGGCTGTTCTCCATCCTGCTGGTGTTGTCGCGCACGCCGGGCCTCAACCGCCTGCTGCCGGTCGCCGACCTGTTCCATGTCGCGCTGGTGGTGCACGTGGACCTGTCGGTGCTGGTGTGGTTCATGGCGCTCGCCGGCATGCTGTGGAGCCTGAATGGCGCCCCGCGTTTCCTGGCCTGGGGCCGGCTGGCGCTGGGGCTCGCAGGCGCGGGGACGGTGGCGATGGCGATGTCCGCCTTCACCGGTGGCGGCGAACCCATCATGGCCAACTACATCCCGGTCCTTACGGCGCCGCTGTTCATGGCGGGCCTGCTGCTTTTTGCCGCGGGTGTCGGCCTGCTGGTGCTGCTGAGCCTCGTCAACGCGCCCCGGCTGGGAACGGTTTTCGACGGCACGGGCGCGCTTCGTTTCGGCCTCAACGCCGCGGCGGTGGCGACGGCCGTTGCGCTGCTGGCCTTCGGCTGGTCGTACGCCGTGCTGCCTTCGTCCCTCGGCGGCAAGGCCTATTACGAGATCCTGTTCTGGGGCGGCGGCCACGCCCTGCAATTCACCTGGACGCTGCTGATGCTGGTGGCCTGGCTGTGGCTGGCGGGCGATTGCGGCGCGCGCAGTCCGCTCAGCCCCCGCGTCACCGTGCTGATGTTCGCGCTGGCGCTGGCCAGCGTGTTCATCACGCCCTATGCCTACCTGGCCTACGACATCGCTTCCGTTGAACACCGCTCGCTCTTGACCTGGGCCATGCGCCTGGGCGGCGGCGTGGCGATCGTGCCGGTCGCGCTGGCGGTGATGTTCTCGCTGGCCAACGCACCGCGCGCGCAGGACACCTCGCGGCCGCTGCGCGCCGCGCTGCTCTCCTCGGTGGTGCTGTTCGCGGCCGGCGGGCTGATCGGCATGTTCATCAACGGCAGCAACGTGCGCATCCCGGCGCACTACCACGGCTGCATCGTCGGGGTCACGCTGGCGCTGATGGGCGTCGTCTACAAGCTGCTCCCCGCCCTCGGCTACCGCGCGCCCGAGGGCCGGCTCGCCACCGGGCAACCCTGGCTGTACGCCGCCGGCCAGTTGATGCACATCCTCGGCCTGGTCTGGTCGGGCGGCTACGGCGTGCAGCGCAAGGTCGCCGGTGCCGAGCAGGTGCTGCGCACGACTTCGGAGGTCGCCGGCATGGGCCTGATGGGCCTGGGCGGCGCGATCGCGATCGTCGGCGGCCTGCTGTTCATCGTGGTGGTGCTGCGGGCCGTGCGCGAACCCCGCGTCCCGGCGCTGGTGGGGGCGGCGCAACGATGAAACGCCTGCAGTCGCTGTTGCAATGGATTTTCATGCGGGTGGAAGGCGTGTTCAACGCCGCCTTCGGCGACCGCCTCAACCCGCTGTACCACCTGGGCGCGATCAGCTTCTTCCTGTTCTGGGTGGTCGGCGCGAGCGGCCTGTATCTCTACGCGTTCTTCGAGACGGGCGTAGCCGAGGCGTACTCGTCGGTGCAGGCGCTGACGCATGGCCAGTGGTTCGCCGGCGGCATCATGCGCAGCGTCCACCGCTATGCTTCCGACGCGATGGTGATCACCATGCTGATCCACATGGTGCGCCACTTCGCGTTCGACCACTTCCGCGGGTTCCGCTGGTTCTCCTGGATGACCGGCGTCGCGCTCATCTGGCTGGTGTACACGTCGGGGATCAATGGCTACATGCTGCCCTGGGACAAGCTGGCCCAGTTCGTGATCGTCGCCAGCTTCGAGTGGGTCGACTGGCTGCCGACGTTCGGCGGCACGCTGATGCGCAACTTCGTCCACCCGGACAGCGTGGGCGACCGTTTCTTCTCGCTGCTCTCGTTCGTGCACGTCGGGCTGCCGCTGCTCGTGTTGCTGCTGATGTGGGTTCACGTCCAGCGGGTCCCCAAGGCCCGCACGACACCGCCGCGCCCCATCGTGTGGAGCCTGCTGGCGACCCTGCTCGTGCTGTCCCTGGCGCAACCGGTGCTGAGCCAGGGTGGCGCGGCCGACCTCGGCGTGGCGGCGCAGGACCTGAAGCTCGACTGGTTCTACCTCGCGCTCCTGCCGCTCATCAATGACTGGCCGCTGGGCCGGGTCTGGGCGCTGGCGGCCGGTGGCACCGCCCTGTTGCTGCTGGTTCCCTTGTGGCCCCCGCGCTTCGCGCGCCACAAGAAGGTGGAGCAGCACATGGTGGTCCAGGGCGAGCACGGATTCCAGGCGCAGGTGCTGGTGCGCGAAGGCGAAACGCTCCTGGAAGCGGGCCTGCGCGCCGGCCTGGCCCTGCCGTACGAGTGCCGCAACGGCGCCTGCGGCGTGTGCCTTTGCATCGTCGAACAGGGCGCGGTGAGCCATCGGCCTTACCAGCAAAGCGCCCTGCCCGCCGCGCTGAAGGCGCAGGGCAAGGCGCTGATGTGCTGCGCCGTTCCTTCGGGCGACCTGGTGATCGACGTGGAGGGCCTCGAAGGCGCCGCGGTTGCCGTCGGGCAGCACTCCGGCCGCGTCGTTTCCCTGGACCGCTTGGCCGAAGACGTCATGCGCGTGCGCATGGTCCTGCCCGAAGAGCCGGACCTCGCGTTCACGGCCGGTCAGTACATCAACATCGTGCTGGACGATGGAAGCCGGCGCGCTTTCTCGTTCGCCAATCCGCCGCACCAGAACGACGTGATCGAACTGCACGTGCGCCGCATCCCCGGTGGGCGGTTCACCGGCCACGTGTTCGAGGGCATGCGGCCGGGCGACACCGTGAAATTCGAGGGTCCTCTTGGCAATTTCGTCCTGCAGCACAATCCCCGCCCCATCCTTTTCGTGGCGGGCGCCACCGGGTTCGCGCCGGTGAAGAGCATCATCGAGGACGCGTTCCACCGGGGAATCCAAAGGCCCATGCGCCTGTACTGGGGCGTGCGGCAGCGCCAGGATCTCTACATGCTCGAGACTGTCGAGGGCTGGCAGCGCGACCACCCCCAGTTCACGGTCGTGCCGGTGCTGTCCGACCCGCAGCCGCAGGACGGCTGGCAGGGGCGCACGGGCTTCGTCCACGAGGCGATGCTGGCGGACTTCAGCGACCTGGCCGGGCACGAAGTGTATGTGTGCGGCTCGCTGAAGATGGTGGAGGCCGCGGTTCCGGATTTCCTGGAGCACGGCCTGGCCGACGGCGCCTGCTACACCGACGCCTTCCTGCCCTCCCCGGCGCTACAGGCCCAGTGACTGCAGCACGGCGTCCATGCGCCGGGTGACGTCGGCGTCCATCGCCATCGGGCGGCCCCATTCGCGCTGGGTTTCGCCCGGCCATTTGTTGGTGGCGTCCAGGCCCATCTTGCTGCCCAGGCCGCTGACGGGCGAAGCAAAGTCGAGGTAGTCGATCGGCGTGTTCTCGATCATCATCGTGTCGCGCGCCGGGTCCATGCGCGTGGTCAGGGCCCAGATCACTTCGCGCCAGTCGCGCACGTCGACGTCTTCGTCCACCACGATGATGAATTTCGTGTACATGAACTGCCGCAGGTGGCTCCACACGCCCATCATCACGCGCCGCGCGTGGCCGGGGTACGACTTGCGGATCGAGACCACGGCCATCCGGTAGCTGCAGCCTTCGGGCGGCAGGTGGAAATCCACGATCTCCGGGAATTGCCGCTGCAGCAGCGGGATGAACAGTTCGTTCATCGCCATGCCCAGCACGGCCGGCTCGTCCGGCGGCTTGCCGGTGTAGGTGGAGTGATAGATGGGATCGCGCCGCATGGTCATGCGGTCGATCGTGAACACGGGGAACCACGCCTGCTCGTTGTAGTAGCCGGTGTGGTCGCCGTACGGTCCCTCCAGCGCATGCTCGAAGCCGCTCGGGTGGTTCGCGTCCGGCTGGATGTGGCCTTCCAGCACGATCTCGGCCGTGGCCGGCACGTGAAGGTGGCTGCCCAGCGAACGCACGATGTCCGTGCGGCCCCCGCGAAGCAAACCGGCGAACTGGTATTCGGACAAGGAATCGGGCACCGGCGTCACCGCGCCCAGCAGCGTGGCCGGGTCCGCGCCCAGCGCGACCGCGACGGGGTACGGCTCGCCGGGATGCTTGATGCCGTGGTCGCGAAAATCCTGTGCTCCCCCGCGGTGCGCCAGCCAGCGCATGATGACCTTGTTGGGCGCGATCACCTGCTGGCGGTAGATGCCCAGGTTCTGGCGCGCCTTGTTCGGGCCCTTCGTGATCACCAGGCCCCAGGTGATGAGCGGCGCGGCGTCGCCCGGCCAGCAGTGCTGCACGGGGAGCTTCGCGAGATCGACGTCCTTGCCTTCCCAGACGACTTCCTGGCAAGGTGCGGACCCCACTTCGCGCGGCGCCATGTGCCACAACGTCTTGAGCAACCCACCCAGGCCCATCATGTCCTTGAAGCCCTTGGGCGCCTCCGGCTCTTTCAGCGCCGCGAGCGCCTCGCCGAAAGGCCGCAGCTTGCGCAGGTCGTCCACGCCCATCGCGCGAGCGACGCGCTCGGGCGTGCCGAACAGGTTGCCCAGCACCGGCATCGTGTGGCCGGCCGGGTTCTCGAACAGCAGGGCCGGGCCGCCCGAGCGCAGCACCCGGTCGCACAGCGCCGTCATCTCGAGGTGCGGCGACACGGGTTGCGGCACGCGCTTCAAGTCACCCGCCTGTTCCAGTTGCGCGATGAAGTCGCGGAGGTCCCGGTAAGCCACGGCGGATCAGCGCGAAGCCGCGGCCTGCGGCATGCCTTCCCAACGCAGCGACAGGCTGTGCTGGACGTCCAGCAGGTCCAGCACCCGGGCCAGGCTGCTGTCCACGATGTCGGCGACAGTGCGCGGTCGGGTGTAGAACGCGGGCAGCGGCGGGCAGACGATGGCCCCCATTTCGGTGACGCTCGCCATGTTGCGCAGGTGGGCCAGGTTCAGCGGCGATTCGCGGACCATCAGCAAGAGGCGGCGGCGCTCCTTGAGCATCACGTCGGCGCTGCGCGTGATCAGGTTGTCGCCCAGGCCATGGGCCACGGCCGCCAGCGTTCGCATCGAGCACGGCGCGATCACCATCCCGCTGCAACGGAAGGAGCCGCTCGCGATGCTCGCGCCGACGTCGTGCACGTCATGCACGCGGTGGGCCAGCGCCTCGATGGCCTCACGGTCCAGCGCCTGTTCGTGCTCGACATTGCGCCAGCCGGCTTCCGACACGACCAGGTGGGTTTCGATGCCCGGCGTCTCGCGCAACACCTGCAGCAGGCGCGCGCCATAAACGGCGCCGCTGGCACCGGAAATCGCGACGATGATCCGGCGCTCGCTCATTCGTCGTGCCTCGGATGCCGCGGGCCGACGCCCCGCCGCTGCAGCGGCGGCGCGACGGCCGCGAGGGCGGAAAGGACGCGGCGGGGCGCCCACTGCTTGGGATCGAATGGCGGCAACTCCAGCGCGTCGAGCGCGTTCTTCACCACCAGGCCCAGCTCGGTGTCGCCTTCCATGGCCAGCCTGCGGCTGAAGAACAGCGTGTCCGGATCCTCGCGGCGCTGCGCCAGCAGCAGGAAGTCGTAGGCGATGGCGCTGATCGTGAGGTCGGCCTGCGCGCCGCCGGCGCAGGCGCTGAACCCCTGCCCTTCCCAGCTGAAATCGAAGGTAAGGCGCGCATCGCGCACATGGATGCGCATCTTCTTGTGCAGCAGCAGGTCGCGCACGTCCTCGGGCAGGCGCTGCGCCAGGCCGACGTTCAGCACGGTGGAGAGCAATACGGAGCCGGGATACGCCGGCAGCCGCGCCAGCAAAGCGCCCAGGGGCCCCGGCACGGCGCGTGTGGGAGGTGCGTTCATGAGAGTCAGCCTTCGGCCCTCAGGCCACGTGGAAGAGAACGGTGAAGAAATGGCAGGTGCTGCCCCCTAGCACGAACAGGTGCCAGATGCCGTGGCCATGGCGCCACTTTCCGTCCATGGCGTAGAAGACGATGCCCACGGTGTAGAGCAGGCCGCCGCCAGCCAGCCACGCGAAGCCCGCGGGCTGGAGCGCCAGCCACAGGGGCGAGATCGCCACCAGCGCCAGCCAGCCCATGACGACGTAGATCACGAGCGACAGCACGCGGGCGCCTTTCGCGATCCAGATCTCCTGCACGATGCCGAGGATGGCCAGCGTCCACACCGCGCCCAGCAACGACCAGCCCCACGCGCCGCGCAGCGACACCAGCGCGAACGGCGTGTAGCTGCCCGCGATCAGCAGGTAGATCATGCAGTGGTCGATCTTGCGCAGCACGTGCTTCGCGCGGCCCCAGATGCTGTGGTACAGCGTGGAAAAAACGTACAGCGCCACCAGCATGGCGCCGTAGATGCTGAAGCTCACGATCTTCCACGGGTCGCCCAGGCCGGCCGCGATCGTCACCAGCACCGCGGTGCCGGCGATGGCCAACGCTGCGCCGACGAGGTGGGTGATGCTGTTGAAACGCTCGCCGTAACGCATGGGGCCTCAGTCGGCGCCGGGCCGCCCCAAGGCGACTGAAGCCCCCTTGGGGGGGACGGGCCGCAGCGCAATGCCTCGGGACGTGCATAGCGCAGGCCCGTGGTCGGCTCGCTGCGCTGCACAGCTGCGCGCACGGACGCTCCGCGAGCCGGCAGTACACGAAGTGACAAGCGTGGGGGCCATGATCAGGCCGTGGCCGGCTCTTGCGCCGTGCACTGCTCCAGCCCGGGCTTGCCGTGCCAGTAGCCGTTGCAGCCTTCGCCCGGCATGAGGGGCGCCAGGCGGGCCATCGCCTCGGCGGGCGGCAGCAGCCGGTGCCGCGCCTGGTTGAAGAGCGTGATGACCTCCTGCATATCGCTCGACTGCGGGCTGAGCCGAACGACGTCCACGCCGAGGCCGCGCATGTCGTCCATCGCGTCAAGCAAGTTGTACACGCGCGCCGACTGCGTCTGCGTGCCGTTGAGGACGAGGAACTCCTCGCTCTCGCGCGTTTCGAGCAGAAGGCCGTCGGGATGGTCCATGCAGCGGAAGCGGCAATCGTCCTTGGGCAGGTTGTAGTGGCGCGCGGTGAAACAGCGCGCGGAGAACGCCAGCGGCATGCGCCCATAGGCGAACACTTCGGTTTCGAGCCCGTCCGGGCGGCCCTGCTGCAGCACCGCGAGGTCGCTTCGCTTCATCTCCAGCGGCATCACCCAGCGCTTCGCGCCCAGCGACGCCATCCACTGCAGCGTGGGCAGGTTGTAAAGGTTCAGGTGCGGCCCCGCCACGAAAGGTATTTTGGCGCCCGACAGGCGGTTCACCGCGCCCATGTCGTTCGCCTCGACCATGAACTCGCCGTTGGCGGCGATCTTGTGCATCGTGCTCACGTCGCTGCCCGACTCGAGCAGGACCTGCGTGGACAGCACCACTTCCTTGCCGGCGTCGCGCAGTTTCGCCGCGATCTCGAGCCAGTCGGGCAGGCGCATTTCGTGGCGGCGCGAGCACACGGCCTCGCCGAGGTGCACGGTGTCGGCGGGCGTGCCCGCGACCATGTCGTAGAAGCGGAAGATGGTGTTGCGCGGCCAGTAGTACAGCAGCGGGCTCAGGGAGATTTTCATGGTGTCATTTCCAGGGGCGGTGGTAGGCGCCCAGGGTGTGCTGCTGGCCTTCGGCGACCTGGTCGAGGCTCGCCATCCAGGCACGCTTGGGTGAATAACGGTGCGGGCTGGCCAGGCAGTTGTCGATGGCTTCGCGCCACACGCGCGTCACCTGCGCCACGTAGGCGGGGCTGCGCTGGCGGCCTTCGATCTTCACGGCGGCGACGCCCAGCTTCATCAGCTGCGGCAGCAATTCGAGCGTGTTCAGGCTGGTCGGCTCCTCGACGGCGTAGTAGCTCTTCTCCTGCCCGACGTCGAAGCGGCCCTTGCACAGGGTGGGGTAGCCGGCGTTCTCGCCGTCGGCGTAGCGGTCGATCAGCACGCCGTTCAGGCGCGACTCCAGGCCCTGCGGCGTCTGCTGCCAGCGCACGGCCTTCGCCGGCGAGCACACGCCGGATGTGTTGGGCGATTCGCCGGTGACGTACGACGACAGCGAACAGCGGCCCTCGACCATCACGCACAGGCTGCCGAAGCCGAAGACTTCGATCTCCACCTTGGCCTTGTCGATCACCTGCTTGACCTGCTCCATCGACAGCACGCGCGGCAGCACCGCGCGCACCACGCCGAACTGCTCGTGGTAGAAGTTGATGGCGTCGTAGTTGGTGGCCGAGCCCTGCACCGACAGGTGCAGGCGCAATTGCGGGTGAACCTTGGCCGCATATTGCATCAAGCCCGGGTCGGCGAGGATGACGGCATCGACCCCCAGGTCCACCGCCTTGTCCATCGCGCCCTGCCAGAGCTGCGGGTTGGCTGCCTGCGGATAGGTGTTGAGCGCCATGAACACGCGCGCGCCGCGCTGGTGCGCGTACGCCACGCCATTGGCGATCGCCTTGTCGTCGAAGTTCAGGCCGGCGAAGTTGCGCGCGTTGGTGGCGTCGCGCAGGCCCAGGTAGACGCAGTTGGCGCCGTTGTCCACCGCGGTCTTGAGCGCGGGCAGGCTGCCCGCGGGGCAGACGAGTTCCGGCGCAACGAGGCCGGCTTCGGGGTTGGAAGTGTTCACAGCACCCGACGTTACGGCAGCGGGCGCGGGTTGTTACTGATCCTGATCAACAAGCGAGGCCGCCAAAGCCCTTCGGCGCATGAGGTCAACGTGGGGCGCGAATCGGCGGATACAGGGTGTCCAGCACCCGCATGGCGATGCTTTCGAGCTCCCGGGCCAGGGCTGCTTCGTGATCCGGATCGGCCTGCGCCCGTGCCGCGGCCCAGAAGGGCGCCAGCCACGCGCTGTGGGCCTGCACGGCCGCCACCACATCGGCCTTCCAGAATGGCCGGATCGGGCTGTCCGCGTTCCCGGCCGCGCGGGCGTGGTGCGTGATGGCGAGGTAGCGCAACAGCGCCGCCTCCACCAACGCCTGCATCATTTCGTCGCTCAGCTGGATGACGCTGGCGCCGGCCGGGGTGGAACGGTTCTTCCAGGCGGCGCCGATGAACGCCGCGCCGGCTCCCACCAGCGCGCCCAGCGCGGTGGCGGCGCCCAGCGTCAGGCCGCCCGCCAGCAGGTCCACCGAGGCCCCCGTGGCCGCCCCGCCGGCAGCGCCGGCCATCGCGGCCTGCTGTGCATCGACCGGCTGCCTGACGACGAACTTCTGTTCGAGGCCCTCCTCCAGCTCGTCCGCCATGGCTGCGTCGATGCCGTGCAGCTCGCGCAGCTTCGCGAACATTTCCGCGGCCGACCGCCCCAGCCTTTCGGCCACACCCCGCATCGCGGCCTGCCGCGCCAGCGATTGCGCCTGGCGCTCGCCGGCCACGACGAGACTTTTCACCGACAGCGCGGTGGCAGGCACTTCCTCGACCTGGCGGGCGGCGAACAGCAGATGTTCGGCCATGGCCGCCATCGAACGGCCGAACCGGGCGCGATTGCGCACATGCCACGCCTGCGCGATGCGCTCGAAACCCGGCGCCAGGGGCCCGGGCACGGCGCCGCGGATCGCTTCGAGCAGCACACCATCCTGAACCCAGCACCGGGCGAACTCGTCGAACGACAGCACGCCCGCGACCGGCGCGAACGCCTGTGCCCGGGCCTGGCAATGCGCCACCAGTCCGGGCGCCTCCGGCTCGGCGCCTTCGGGCCGATTCACGAGCACCAGCACCGGCTTGTCCAGCCAGCGCAGCAAGGCGCTCGCGGTTTCCAGGTCCGCGGCCGCGCCGACCACGTGCAGCACCACATGGCACTCTTCGCGGGCCTTGTCCAGGTGGGGGCCGCCCGAGTCCTTCGCCGGGGCCGAGGCCGGCCGGCCGAACAGGCGCCGCAAGCGCTCGAGCCAGCCGGCGTCGGTGGGTGGCGACGCGCGGGGCGGTGCCATCGCGCCGGGCAACTCCGTGTACAGCAGCGCGTCGCCGGAAGGCGAGCTGATCAACTGGGCTTGCCGCTCGCTCTCCTGTACCAGCATGGCCCGCAGCGCCGCGCGGTCTTCGTGGCGGTGCGTCACGACGCACAGGCGCACCTGCGCCGGATGCAGCAGCGACACGATGCGCTGGAAATACGGCGCCCCCAGGTCGATCCGGACGTTGCGTGCCAGCAGCCTGGCGCGGGCGAGCGCCACCAGGGCCAGGACCGCGCGGGGAACCACCACGACCAGCAGCAGCAAGGCCACGTACATCCAGACCCAGCGGGGCTCCGCCTGGCCCACGCTGGCGGGGCCGAGCTGCAGGCGGGCGATTTCCTGCACGGAAAAGCCGTCGAAAGGCAACAGCCACACAACGGGCGACAACAGCACACTGAGGATGGCGTGCACCTGCCGGGCATCGAGGAAGGTGCTTTCCCACCCGACGCGGTACTCGACCACCAGGCCTTGCACCAGCAGCGAAGCCGCCACCCCGGCGGCCCAGCCGAGCGCGGCCAGGTGCAGCAGCGTCTTGCCGCGCTGGAGCTGCAGGGAAACCGTCGCGGCATTCCACAGCAGGTGGAATTGCGCCGTGACGTCGGCACGCAAATGGCCTGACCGGCCGCGCCACCCTTGGGCGAACCAGCGGCGCAGCCCACCCAGCACCGGATTGTCACGGCCACGCCAAGGCAGCATCCAAGCCGAGAGCATGAAAAGGTACACCGTCACGTTCCACAGGACGATGGCCAGCAGCGGCAGCGACAGCAGGTCCACGCGATGCGGGTCGGCAATCCGCTCTGTGATCGCGCCCAGCAGCATCGTGCCCAGCGGGACCGCGACCATGAGGCCAGTGCGCCAAGCGGAAGGAACCTGCAGCGATGCGATCGCCCGGTGGCGCCCTTCCACGATGGACAACACGCGTTGCGCCCGCAGATCGAGGAAATCGTCGGCGGCTACTGCCTCAGCGCCGGCGGCGGACCGGGCGGCTTCGCGGGCTTGCTGGTCGATGTGGTGGAGTTCGACTTCGCTCACGAGCTTGCCTTGGCTGTCGGCGGTCTCGATGGCCTGCGCAAGCACCACGCGCCGTGCCGACGTTTCGTTCAAGCTCATTCAGGGACCGGCAGCGTTTGCATCCCAGCATTATGTTGCGGCGCAAGGCTGGCGGCTCGCTGGCGCCCTGTCCCGCTGGTACGTGAGCAGTCGGCGGTTCCGGCGAAAACGGTTGGGAGTTTGCGTTTGTGATGGGCAACGAACTGCTCGAAGCGGGCGGCTTGCCGGTTTTCGCCAGCTCCGCTCGCTGCTAGCGCGCGTCGTAGGCCGCGTCCGCCCGAGCCGGCGTCGCCGCGCCGCGCCACCGGTCGAGGCTCCAGCCGCCGGGGCCCCATGCAATGATGGAACACAGGCCGCCCACGATGGCCAGGTTGCGGTAGAAGTTCAGCTTCTGGTCATAGGCCTCGGCGGGCGCCGCAATGCTCCAGTACGGGTGAAATGTGAAGGTGACCACCACGATGAACACGATCAGCCCCAGCGCCACCCAGCGGGTCTGGTAACCGACGAGCAACAGCGCCACGAGCCCCACCTCGACAACGATCGCGATGATCGCCGCCGCCTGCGGCATCGGCACATGGTAGGCCACGATGTACTGCACCGTGTCGGAGAAATGGGTGATCTTGCCAAAACCCTCGGGCAGGAACAGCAGCGCGATGAGCGCGCGGCTGAGGAATGCAAGAAAATCGCGGTGGGAGTTGGACATCGTCATGCACGTCTCCTGAAATCGTTCCGGCTGCCTCCTGTCAGTAGCCGGAACGGCGCAAACGGTTCACATCCGGGCCGCCTCCCAATGAACCTTTTCAGCCGCAGGCGGAACTAATCCAGGCCATCCGAAACAGCGCAACATGCTCCGCTTCATCGCCCAGCGAGCTCGTCAGCGGCCGGCCGACGTGCCGCCTGCGCCGGTGTCACCCTGGCGCGACACCGATGCAGAAGACCTGACCCTGATCGGTCGCATTGCCGAGGGCGACGTCCGGGCTTTCGAGCAGCTCTACCGCGCTTACCATCCCCGTTTGATGCGCTTCCTGTTCCTGCTCACGCCGCGGCAGGTGATTGTCGAGGAGAGCGTGAACGACACGATGCTGGTTGTGTGGCGGCGCGCGCATACCTTCAACCGCGAAAGCAAGCTCTCGACGTGGATCTTCGCCATCGCGTATCGCACCGCATGCAAGGCGCTGCGCTGGCAGGACGCGCCTGTCGAGGACCTGGCCGCGGACGAGCATGCCAGCGACACGGCCGGCCCGGAGCGGCAATGGGCCGACCGGGAAATCCGCGCCGCGCTGGTCGGTGCGCTCGGCAGCCTGTCGCACGAGCAGCGCAACGTGGTCCTGCTCACCTATTTCCACGACCTGCCTTACGCCGAGGTGGCACGCATCATGGATTGCCCGGTCGATACCGTGAAGACACGCATGTTCCACGCGCGGCGCCGCCTGCGTGCGCTGCTGGCGGGCGATGCGGGGGACTGGTTGTGATGGCGCGGATCATCCACCTCGACACCGACGAACACCGCGCGGCTCAGGCGATGCTGCCGTGGTATGTCAACGGCACGCTCGAGCCGGCGGAGTTGGCGCGCATGCAAGCCCATCTGGAGCAATGCACGCGCTGCCGGGCCGATGCCCAATGGGAAAAGCGCGTGCGGGCGGCCGCGCCGGCCGCTGCCGCGGCCCAGGGGAACGACGTCGATCGACTTTGGGTTGCGCTGCAGCGAAGGCTCGATCCTTCCGGCGCGGGCGCGTCGCGGCCCCGTACGGCCGGCGATGGGCTGCGTGCCGTGTGGCTGCCGCTCGCGATCGCCCTGCAGGCAGTCATCCTGAGCGCAGCGGCGGTGGCCTGGCTGGTGGCTGCGCCGCACGAGGAACCGTATCGCGCGCTCGGCACGGCTGCGCCCGTCACCGCCAACGTGCTGCTCGTCTTCCGGCCGACTGCGACCGAGAGGGACATTCGTCGCGTGCTGCGAGCGCACAATGCGCAGCTCGTGGGAGGCCCCACCGCCACCGATGCCTATCTGCTGCACCTCGATTCGTTGTCTCCGCAAGCTCTGTCGCGCCTGCAATCAGACAATACCGTGCTGCGCGTCGAGTCGCTCGAGGCCGAAGCGCGATGAGCAAGTCTCTGATCCTGGCATTGATCGTCGCCTGTTGCGCGCTTCCCGGCACGCGCGCCGCGGAGCCTGCCGCCGAGACACCGCGCCAGGTGCTGCTACTGCTGAACGTTCCGCCACCGCATTTCCGGCCCGAGGGCAATTACTCGGGCGGCTACGCCGAGGCAGCGGGCCGCTCGGCGAGGAAACGCGTCGCGGCCGCACTCGCCCGCGCTCATGGCCTGCAGCTGGCGACCGATTGGCCGATGCCGGTGCTGGGCCTGGACTGCTATGTGATGGACGTCCCGGCGGCGCTGCAGCCCCGCGACGTCGCGAACCGCCTCACGCGCGAACCGGGCGTGGCCTGGGCGCAGGTGATGAACGTTTTCCAGCCCCTGGGCCGCGAGGAAGCGATGGTGGAGCGGCCACCGGCCGTGCGGCATTGGCCGCTGGCCGAGCTGCATCAGTGGGTGAACGGGCGCGGCGTGCGCATCGCCGTCATCGACAGCGCCATCCAGGCGGACCACCCGGACCTCTCGGAGCAGGTCGCGGCCAGGATGAACCTGGTCGCGGGCCGGCCTGACACGGCCGAGCTTCACGGGACGGCGGTGGCGGGCATCATTGCCGCGCGGCCGGACAGCCGGATCGGCATGGTCGGGGTCGCTCCGCTGGCGCGGATTTTCGCGCTGCGTGCGTGCTGGCAGGTTTCTTCCGTCGACACACGTTGCACGAGCTTGAGCCTCGCCATGGCGCTGAGCGCGGCACTCGAGAACAACGCCGACATCATCAACCTTAGCTTGGGCGGCCCGCCGGACCGGCTGATCCAGCGCCTGATCGAGTCGGCGCTCGCGCGCGGCGTCCCGGTGGTCGCGGCGATGAACCGCGCGGCCGCCGATGGCGGCTTCCCGGCCGCCATGCCGGGTGTGATTCCCGTCGCCGACGCGCCCTCCCCCAAGCTCGCGCGTGCGGTGGCCGCGCCAGGCACCGACGTGCTCACCACCCTGCCGGAGTCGCGCTGGGGAACCGTCTCGGGCTCCTCGTACGCGGCCGCCCATGTGAGCGGCCTGATGGCGCTGATCATGGATGCGCGGTCGCGCAGGACATCCGCGAGCGGCCGCCCGCCGGGCCCGATCGCGGCCGATCTCGTGCCGGACCCGGACGGCCGCGTCGATGCCTGCGCGACGCTGGCACGGGCCTCGATGACTTGCGGCTGCCACTGCGGTCCGGCCCCGCCTTCGGTCGATTCCATCGCGCGGCCCTAGCTGCGGGTCCACTGTTTCATTGACAGCGCACCCGAACCGAGGTTGGATGCGGTGCACGGAAAAAATGAATCTGAGCGAAGCCGAACCGGATCAGTTGTTGGCGCTTGAATTTCGCAAGCTGTTCATGCGACGGGAGGTGTGCGCCCTGGCCGCTTCACGCCATGGCCGCATGCTGGCCTGTGCAATTGCCGCCCTGTTGCTGTCGCCTGGAGCCAGAGCCCAGTTCAGCGCCACGATCAGCGCCGATTCGGATTACCGCTTCCGCGGCGTCGTGCTCAACGGCTCCAGGCCGACCGTTCGGCTTACCGGCAATTTCGACACTGAGTCCGGCTGGTATGCCGGTGCATCAGCGTCCCGCGCGCAGATCGCGCAGGGGGACCGGTACGCCCAACTCGTCGGTTATGGGGGATACGCGATCCGTGCATTCGAAGGGCGCAGCTGGGATCTCGGCGCCACCTATTCGCACTTCTTCGGCGACACGGCGTACGACTACGGGGAGCTCTACACCGGCCTTGTGTCCGAGCGCTGGAGCCTGCGACTGAACTACTCGCCCGATTACTACGGCCGCAATGTGCAGACCGCCTATCTGGACGCCAGCGGCCATGTGCCGCTCGACAATTTCCTGCGATTGGCGGCCCATGTCGGGCTCATGGTTCCGCTGACCAGCCGCGGGGGCGCCGGCCCGCGAGCAAACCGCACGCGTGCCGACTTTCGCGCCGGCGCCGGCTGGACGATGGGCAACGCGGACTTGCAGATCGCGTGGACCACGACGACCCGAGGCGGCCCGTTCCCAGCTCAGGCTGCGGGGCGCCGCAGTGGCTGGCTGTTCAGCGCTTCGAGCTCTTTCTAGCCACAACCGATTGAACCTTTCGCGCACGGCCCGGAATACACCGGTCGAACGCTGTGCAGGTGGCTCAGACAGCCATTGAACACGCAATCCCCCAACCCGAGAAGGAGCTGACATGAAACGTTCTCTCATTGCGCTCGTTTCCAGCATCGCGCTTGCTGTACCTCTGGCCACGCTCGCCGCAGGTGGAGGTGGTGGCGGAGGTGGTGGTGGTGGGGGGGGCGGCGGTGGCGGTCCCGGCAATGAAGCCGCGGTGCAGGACCCCGACTACCAGGCCGGGATGGTTGCGGTCAAGCAGCAGGACTGGAAGACCGTGGCGGCCCGTTTGGGCGCCTATGTGCAGCGCGATCCGAAGAACGCGGACGCCTGGAACGAGCTGGGACACGCGCACCGCAGGTTGGGCGACCTGGATACGGCCTTCAGCGACTATGACAGGGCACTCAAGATCAACCCGAAGCACCGAGGCGCGCACGAGTACCTGGGCGAGGCCTACCTGCAAAAGGGCGATGTCGCCTCGGCGGAACGGGAGCTGAAGGTGCTCGATTCGCTTTGCAGGCTTTCCTGCGAAGAGTACCGCGACCTGAAGGCGGAGATCTCAAAATTCAAGACGCCGCAGGCGAATGCCGGGTCCTAGTGTCGTGTCCCCGTTCGTTGCCCGTCACAACGCAAGCTCCCAACCGTTTCGCTGGACCGCCGACTCGATGCCTGAAAGGCTGCGTCTACTTTTCTCGCCTATCCGCGGAACAGGGCACTAGCGCGGCTTGCGCTGCGCCTTGGCTTTGACCCCCGGCCGCGGCGGCAGGCCGGTGTGCTGGGTGAGGATGCGGCCGGGCGCGGGCTGGACGCGTGTCGCCCCCGGCGCGCCCTTGCCCGCGATGGGCGTCGAGTTCTTGCGGCGCGCGCTCTGGTAGCCGCCGTCGGTGACCGGCTGGTAGGCAGGGATCAGCTGGTGCTTGCCGCTGCCGATGAGGTCGGCGCGGCCCATCGCCTTGAGCGCTTCGCGCAGCATCGGCCAGTTGTTGGCGTCGTGATAGCGCAGGAAGGCCTTGTGCAGGCGCCGCCTGCGCTCGCCGCGCACGATGTCCACGCTCTCGCTGTCACGCGTGATCTTGCGCAGCGGGTTCTTGTTGGTGTGGTACATCGCCGTGGCCGTGGCCATGGGGCTGGGATAGAAAGTCTGCACCTGGTCGGCGCGAAAGCCGTTCTTCTTCAGCCACAGCGCGAGGTTCATCATGTCCTCGTCGCTGGTACCGGGGTGCGCGGCGATGAAGTACGGAATGAGGTACTGCTTCTTGCCCGCCTCGGCGCTGAACTTGTCGAACAGTGCCTTGAACTTGTCGTAGTTGCCGATGCCCGGCTTCATCATCTTGGTGAGCGGGCCCTGCTCGGTGTGCTCCGGGGCGATCTTCAGGTAGCCGCCGACGTGGTGCTGCACCAGC
>Ga0255338_1000696_pt1 | contig 88164 bp, 71 predicted proteins | sample MeOH1_35cm_T4_19_FD_203715 | JGI IMG/M metagenome (GOLD analysis project Ga0255338, IMG submission 203715) | Sandy soil microbial communities from University of British Columbia, Vancouver, Canada - MeOH1_35cm_T4_195 | ecosystem: Engineered > Artificial ecosystem > Sand microcosm > Unclassified ... | reverse complement strand
CGGGATTCGTCCATCACCTCGACAAGAACGAAAATTTGTTGGTATTGACCCAAAGAACCAAGGGATTTATAGAAGTCGAAGTAGGTTCCATAAGGTTGTTGGTAATCTTGTTGGATCTGCAAATTTTGGAATTTTGCAAATCTTTAATCTTCAACCATGTGCGTCGAAATTTAGTATCCCGGCAATGGAGCGGCAATGGCCTGTTCGAGGCCGATGACGGTGACACCTTCAAGCGGCCGCATTTCAAAACGACCTTGGCAGTCCGAGCACATGCTCGGCGACATAGGAAAGGATCAAATTCGTGCTTATTGGCGCGACTTGATACAGTCGGATTTCACGAAAATTTCGTTCGATGTCATACTCATGTGCAAAGCCGAACGCACCAAACGTCTGCATGCACACGTTGGCGGCGCTCCATGAGGCCTTGGCTCCGAGATATTTCGCCATGTTGGCTTCCGCTCCACATGCTTCCTTTGCGTCGAATAGCTCGGCGGCGCGAAGGCGCATCAGATCAGCGGCACGGATATCGATATAGCTCTCGGCTATAGGAAACTGTATTCCTTGATTCTGTCCAATGGGTGACCCCGTGATAAAGAGACGAACTGGAGGTGAAGTTTCGTCCGCGCTGTCATCATTGACGTACCTCCTCTGAGGCGCCCGCAGGCACCCGATTGCCACGCTTGATCCAGCCTTCGGTGAACCGCCGATAGGCTGCTTCGGCGCGTTACCCGCGTTGCCGCTCTTCCTGTCGGTATTTCGTCAGATTGTATTCGTAGCCAGCGCCACGCTGGCCCCGCCGAGCGGGCTGGCCGGATGGCAGTTCAAGATCCCTCAGCTTTTTGATATGCAGGGCTGGGCGAACCCAGGCATAGTCCTCGCTGCGGGTAAGCAGGTGCCAAACGATGACGGCAAATTTACGGGCGACGGCAACGGCTGCCACGTGGGTGCCACGCCGTGCACGAACACGTTCGTAGAAAGCGCGGAGCGGACTGGGGCCTCGTACCGCTGCCCGCGCGGCCTCGACCAACATCGTACGGGCATGGCAAGGTCCCTGTTTGGTGATGCGGCCGTGCCTGGCGGGGCTGTTTCCCGATTGATGCGCGCTGGGATCCAGTCCAAGGAAAGCAATGAGACTTTCGGGGCTCGTGAAGCGATCGATCGGTCCGATCGCCGCCAGCAGACCCACGGCCACCACCATATCGATGCCGGGTATCGTCGTGAGCCGTTTCGTCTCGGCGCACGCGAGCGCATCACGCGCGAGTTCCCGCTCGAGGCTGCGAAGATACTCGGTCAAACGGTCATACTCACGCAGATGCCGTTCGATCGCGGCGACCTCGCTAAAAATCGGCACTATGGCCACGCCAAAAACCTGACCGACGCATGTCAACGCCGTCTCCGTCGGCGCTTACTATGGATCCGGACTTCATTTATTTACTAACAGATGATCCGGCAGTCTGCCATAAGAGCCTCCCCATGGCGGCAGGCAAGGAGGAGGAGTGGATCAGACAGTAAAGCGGCGGAGCCTTGGCCGGCCGCGCAAGGAGACAGTGCAAGCTATTGAGAACGAGATTCTTGATGCCGCGCAGGAGCTCTTTGCGAGGCAGGGGTTCGCCGGCACCTCGATCGATGGACTCGCCACGAAACTACAGATATCAAAGCACACGGTCTACCGCCGTTTCGCCGATAAGATTGCCTTGCTCGATGCCGTCGCCAAGCGCGACACTGAACGGTTTCGCTCGAGGCTGGCCGAAATACAGGCCCAGTCTGAGCCGGCAATCGATCGGCTTGAGCGTGCCGCCCGGGCCTATTTCGATCATGGCTGTGTGGTGGATAATGCCGTGTTCTACCTGGTGGCTAGCGCAGAGGCCGTGCACTCCGATGATATCCGCAAATTGTTTGTGCAATGGGCGGGGCGAGCACTCGAACCTCTCATTGAGCTCGTCAGCGAAGCCATATCGGAAGAATCCTTGGCATTCGGTCCTCCCAATGCGGCGGCTGCCATTCTTGTGGACTTGCTCGAAGGAGCGGTAACGCGCATTCGTCATGGCGATACGATGGTAGGGGGAGAAACCTTTCAGGATGTGTTCCTCCTGCGTTGGCGAACCTTTCTGGCGGCGTTCGGCCGCTCCAGCTAGCGCATCGTGCGGAAAAGTGGGCGATCCGGAGTCACATGCCTCCGGATCGGGTTTTCCGCTCAAAATGATGCGACAACAAGGAATTAGAGCGCGCGACCTGCGTCCGATTAAACGCAGCGCGCTCTAACGCAACTTTGGCGGAAATGCGATTGCCTCACAAAGTTACGCTGCGCGTTTCCGAAACGCTGGAGCAGTGTTTCGTGCGGCTCTCCAGATCCGTCAACGCAATCGCTTGACCGCCCTGACTGGGCTGGATGATGATGTTTCGGCGCCCGCGCTCAAGGAGTGATCGGCCGGTTGTGATCGCCTGCTCCATGCAGGCAGCCCGCACGCGCGTCGTTCCGCAACCATCAAAAAGGACATCGTAGGACATCAATTCGCCTCCAATTGAGATTACGGAATATATCAGAAAAAGACACTGGCGGTATCTTTTTTATGGAGAATTGCCTTCTCGTCCCAAAATTTGTCCCGGAATAATGTCCTCCCTGCTCTTTCGTCGCTGACCTAGGTCAAAAAAGAGGTTATTGAATTATGGCGATGCAGCTTTTAAGCAAGATTCGTTATGGCCCGTAATCTACAGATACGGCCAGATGGAGAAACGGGATCAAGGGCGCCCCGGCGCCCACACAGGAGCGGATTGGATGGACCTCGTCCCCGACGAAGAACAGCAGCAGATCATCGACCTCGCGGCGGATTTTTTGCAGCGCGAGATGCCGCTGTCCCGGCTGCATGGAGCGCCATTCTCGGTCGATGCGGCGCGCGCGCAGCGGGAAAAATTTGCCGAATTGGGCTGGGCGGGCATTGGCCTGGCGGAATCCTCCGGTGGGGTGGGGATGTCGGTCGTCGAGGAGGTCCTGATCCTGCGAGAGGTCGGCCGCGTCGTGGGACCCACCGCATTGATCCCGACCATCCTGGCCACGAAACTGGCCGACAGCCTTGGGCTGGCGGAACTGCGCGACCGTCTTCTCGCAGGCGGTTGCGGCGCGGCCTACGCCGTGGCGGAGGCGCCCCTGTCGTCCAGCCAGACTGGAGTGCGTGGAACGGCCCGGGTTTACGACATTCAGGACGCTGCCTGCGTCCTGGTTGCAGTGGCGGACGAGGTGCTGCTTCTGGAAGTCGAAGATGGCGCCTCTTTGGAACCGGTGCCGTGGCTTGACGCCTTCACGCCGGTCGCGCGCCGCGATCTTGGCGGATTGCGCCTGCTTGGGCGGGCGCCCGCGGCCGCGATCAGGATCAACGGCATGTTGCTGACAGCGGCCATGTTGACCGGCCTTGCCGAAGGGGCTGTAGCGATGATCGCGGATTATGCCAAGATCCGTGAGACCTTCGGCCGTAAGATCGGTTCCTATCAGGCCGTTCGCCACCCGATCGCCGAAGGAGCTGCGCGCAGTGACCATGCCAAGTCGCTGCTCTACTTTGCCGCGCTCGCGTTCGCGGAAGGGCGGGTGGACGCCGAACTGCAGGCCCGATCGGCCAAGGTCATTGCGCATCGCGCCGCGACGCGGAACGCGGATATCAACATCCAGCTGCATGGCGGCATCGGGATCACCGATGACCTTCCGGCCCATCACTTCATGAAACGCACGCTCATGCTCGCGCCTTGGTTCGGGGGGCGTAAAACCCAACTCGATGCGCTGCTCGACCAGCCTCTTCTGACGATATGAGGAACGCCTGATGGATCTGCATTACACGGCCGGGGACATCGCCTTCCGGCAAGCCGCCAGGCAATGGCTTTCCACGAACGTTCCGGTCGAGCCGCGTCCGGCGGATGTTCAGGGCGGCGCCGATTTCGACAGGACGTGGCAACGCAAGCTATATGACGGAGGCTGGGCCGGCGTGAACTGGCCGAAGGAATTTGGCGGGCTGGGTCTGTCAGGCGTCCGCACGCTGATCTGGTGGGAGGAGTGCGAGCGCGCCAAGGCGCCGGGCTATGAGCGGTCCACCATCGCACTGACGCATGCCGGCCCAACATTGATCACACGCGGATCAGAGGCCCAGAAGGCCTTCCACCTGCCGCGCATATTGAAGGGCGAAGTGCTCTGGTGCCAGGGCTTCTCCGAACCCGGCGCCGGATCGGACCTGGCCGCGCTGAAGACAAAGGGCACGATCGACGGCGACTATCTGGTCGTCAACGGTCAGAAAACATGGACATCAGGGGCCGCTACCGCGCGCTATCAGGAACTTCTCGTTCGCACCGAACCCGGATCGGAACGCCACAAGGGTCTGACGTGGATCATCTGCGACATGACGACGCCGGGTATTGAGGTCTGCCCCATCAAGACGATGATGGGCGAGAGCGATATCAACGCGACCTTTTACGATGATGTCCGCATTCCCCTGACGAATGTTGTGGGCGAAATCGGCGGCGGTTGGTCGATCGCTCTTTCGACCCTCGATTTTGAACGCGGCAACACCTTCTTGCGGGACCAGATCTCGATGTCGGGGAAGGTCGAGCGGGCGATCGAGCTGGCGCGGCGGACGCCTATGGAGGATGGTCGCTATGCCATCGAGGATCGCGAGATCGCGCGCAAGCTGGCGGAGCTAAAGGCCGACGCCTTGGGACTGCGGGCGATGGCGGTCATGAACGTCTCCAACATCGACCGGAAGGGCAGTCCTGGACCGGAAGGTTCCATGGTCAAGCTGCTCGTTTCGCAGACGAACAAGCAGTTGAACGAGGTGGTGGCCGAAATTGTCGGACAGTCCCTCCTTGATTATGACGGGACAAAGGCCAGCAACGAACAGATGTTCGATTATATGTGGGGGTGGGTGCTGACGATCGCCGGCGGGGCAACCGAAATTCAGAAGGAGATCATCGCGGATCGGGTGCTGCAACTGCCGCGGTCGCGGTGACGACAAGTCCGCGACGGGGGAGCGGGGCCGGGGCTCCCCTTTTCAAAACGGCTCTTAGAGTGATTTCGAGCCAGTGGAATCATCTGGCAACGCGGAAAACAAGGAATTTCCTAGACTCGTTCCGGTTCAATCTGAATCGGAACGAGTCTAGAGGGTCGCCGGGGCATCCCCCGGCGACCTTTTTTCTGTCTTGAATGTTACGCGACGGGTTCCAGCACCGGTTCAACACCCATCGGCACGGTGACCGACTTGAGGTAATAGTGGTTGTAAAGCCCCTCCAGCCCCTGTTCGCGGCCGATGCCGGACAGTTTTACGCCGCCGAACGGACCGCCGCCGCCGCCGGGAACGCCCTCATTGACCACGCAACTGCCTGTCTCAAGCTGGGCTGCGATCGACAATCCGCGCGCGATGTCCGAGGAGTAGACGGCGCCGCCAAGGCCGTAAGCGGAATCATTGGCGATCCGGACGGCTTCGGCTTCATCCTTGTAGCGGATGATCGAGAGTACGGGTCCGAAGATCTCCTCGCGCGCTATCGCCATGCTGTTATCGACACCGGTGAAGATGGTGGGTTCGACGAACCAGCCCTTCTCGATTGCGGGGCGACCGCCACCCAACGCAACTTTCGCGCCGGCATCCCGGCCCGCCTTGATGAACGACTCCACCCGTTCCCGCTGCCTTTCCGCGGCCAGCGGGCCAAAGTCGGTGTCAGCTTCGAACGGATTGCCGACCTTCATTTTTTCGACGCGGGCAATCAGGGCGTCGACGAGTTCGTCGTGACGCCGCTCCGACACCAGTATCCGCGTCGTGGCGATGCAGATTTGGCCCGTGTTGGTCAAAGAATTGCGCTCCAGGATCGGCAACGTCCTTTCCAGATTGAAGTCGTCGAGCAGGATGGCTGCCGACTTGCCGCCCAGTTCGAGCGTCACCGGCTTGATCTGCTCGCCGCAGATCGCGCCGATCCGGCGTCCCGCAGCCGTGCTGCCGGTAAAGCTGATCTTGTCTACGCCGCGATGCGAGACCAGATACTCTCCGACTTCACGGCCTGCCGGGATGATGCTGACGACCCCCTCGGGCAGTCCCAGCTTGGCGAGCGCGTCGGCGATGATATAGCAGCTCAACGGACTTTCCGGCGCGGGCTTCAGGATGACCGGCGTGCCCGCCAGCAGCGCCGGCAGCATCTTGATTATCAAGCCTGCAATCGGCGTGTTCCATGGAATGATGGCGCCCACGACGCCCAGCGGCGTGCGCGAAACGACCACTTTGCCATAGGAGCCCTGGCGGATTTCCTGTAGGGTCGCGGTCTTGGCGACCGCAATCGCATCGAGAATGCGCGGCCCCAGCATCGCGGGCGTCTGGGGGCCATAGAGCTTGAGCGGGCCGCCCATTTCGGCGATCTGAAGATTGCGGGCTTCGCTGATATGCGGCTCCAGCAGTTCAACCAGCCGCTCCAGATATTCGCCGCGCTGCGCAATGGACATCTTCGGCCAAGGGCCTTCTTCGAACGCGCGACGTGCGACGGCCACCGCCCGGTCCATGTCGGCGGTCGTCGCCAGAGGCACCTCGCCGATGACGTCCTCTGTGATCGGCGAGATGACTTTGAGGACCTCGCTGCTTGCCGGATCGACGTAGCGGCTGCCGATAAGGAACTTGTCGCGCCGGATCACGATAGAGCCTCCATCGCCTGAGCGCGGCCCAATATTGTATCGAGGATTGCCATAATCTCTCCTGAAATGATGTGCCTATTCAGATATCTCATTTTCTATTCGGCGGCAAGGGCAGGCGCTGTGTTCAGATCACTCTTCAATGCGCCCTTCTCATGGGATTCGGCCCGATCAAGCGCTAAAATAATTGCAGTTTTCGACCATATGAACAATAGCGCCACAGTTGGAATGACGCCGCAGCCGATCACCAGGACGGCGCGGCCAAGGCTGGCGGGACCCATGAAAAAGTGATCTGAAATGAAGGCGACCGCCGCCGGTCCGAGGCCCAGTCCGATAAGATTGGCGACCAGCAGGTAGATCGCCGAAACCTGCGCCCGCATCCGGTTGGGCGGAAGCGATGGTACCGTTATGGTGCACATGATCCCCATGCCGAAGGCGATGAGATAGGTCGGCGCGGCGAAGAAGAGGGAGGCCGCGAGGGACTTTGTGGACAGGCAAAGATAGATGCACGGCGCCAGGATCAGCAGCGCCATCAGCCCGGTCCGGGCAAAGCCGTCGCGATACCCGTGCCGCGCGAGCAGATCGATGGCGCCTGGCAGGAGGACGCCGCCGCTCAACGTTGCTCCAATGCCGATCAATCCGAAGGCGTAACCCGCCTCGGCAGCTGTGATGCCGAAGCTGCGCATGAGATGGGTGGGATACCAGGCAAGGAAGCTAAGGCTCAGAACCGAGATGAGGCCGGCTATGGCGAAAATGCAGGCATAGGCGCGCGCGGACCCGCGGAGATGGCGTCGGACATCCGCGATCGTCGCACGCGGTGCTGCTTCAATCGTCGGGCGCGGCGGCTCGCAGATGATGGCGCCGAACAGGAGCGCGGTGACCACGCCGGGAAGGCCGATGAGAAGCAGCATCAGCCGCCACGATGCCAGATCGCCGATGACGGGGATCGCCTTGACCCAGGGCGAGCCGACCAGTTGCAGGCTTGCCGCGCCAATGATGAGGGCGGCCGAACCGCCGCTGGTGCCGACGCCGAGAAAGATGCTGGTCGGCAGGTTGCGGCGATCGCGCGGGAACAGGTCGCCGATCATCGAGACGGCCGAGGGAATCAGCACCGCTTCCCCCAGCGCGACCCCCAATCGCAGGATCAGCAAGGTGGTGAAATTCTGGGCGAAGGCGGAAACCGCTGTCGCTCCGCTCCACAAAAGAACGCCTGCAAGGATCAGGTTGCGGCGATTTGCTCCGTCTGCGAGCCGCGAGATCGGCAAGGCGAACAGGGTATAGAAGGCCGCGAAGGTCGTTCCCACCAGCAGGCCGAGATGCGTGTCGCTCACATGAAGATCGGTCTTTATCGGCTCGACGAGCAGCGCGAGCACGAATCGATCCGCGAAGGAGATGGCCAAGAATATCGCCAGAAACGCCACTGCGGTCCATGGCGCTGCGCCGCTTGGTTTCGAGCCGGCCGTTGCGATCGACATATGCGCCTTCCATCCTCTTTATGCCGACTCGGCTCTTTGTGCGCTTTTTCCTATAAAAGAGGTTACTCTTTTACAGGGGTATCGACTAATATCGTCAAAATAGCGCGAATTTTCTCAGTGTCTAGCGACTTTCGGAAATATAGAGGTGTATGAAATGATAAGAAAAGCTCAAAATCGTGCTTTTAATTAAAGCGTGAACGCGGTAAGGGTTGTTCAGCGTAAGGCCATTTGCGCGACGGTGGGCCAAACCATGCCCTTAAGGGGACGAGCTTGGAGGGGGGGTGCGGTCCGTTGATGAACTATGTGCCCGTGGCTTGCGGGTTGACATGCCATACGGTCAGCCGTGGGCGGAGAGGTAAACGAAGAATGTTCCTTGATATCTTTTCGGAAATGCAGCGCGCCCAGCGGTGGACCTCCGCGAGCGAAGCGATTGTGATCCGTAACGCTCTTGAACAGGCCAAGATTGCTGACGATCTGGGCTATAATTGCTGGTGGAGCGTCGAACATCATGGCGCGGGCGAATTCAGCCTTTCGTCGACGCCCGAAATGTTCAACGTCGCGCTGGCGATGTCGACCAACAGGTTGCGAATCGGCCATTCGGGCGTTCTCACCCCCTTTCAGATCAATCATCCGATCCGGGTGGCCGAGCGCGCGGCGTTCGTGGATGTGCTCAGCGACGGGCGACTCGAAATGGGGCTGGCTCGTTCCTCCGTCTGCGAATGGGACACGTTCGGCGTCCCCAAGGAAGACACGCAGCCGCAATTCGACGAACTGACCCGCATGCTGCCGAAGATGTGGTCCGATGAGAGCTTTTCCTGGGAGAGCAACGTCATTTCGGTCCCGTCGGTGAGCATCGTGCCCAAGCCGGTGCAGAAGTTCCCGCGCATCTGGTGCATGGGCATGAGCGAGGAGGGGGCGCGCACGGCTGGCCGGCTGGGTGTCGGCTTCATCGGCACGACCGTCATGGAACCGGTCGCCAAGACGTTGAAGCTGATGAAGGTCTTCGCCGAAGGCGGGCAGCGACGCGAAGAGGAGGTGGCGGCTCCGAACGACGGGTTCGGCCTGTTCACCTTCGTCCATTGCGCGGCCTCGCGCCAGGCAGCCATCGACAGCCGCGCAGCCGAAGCGGCCATGTGGTATGTGAACGCCGCGCCAGGCGTCCTTAAATTTCCGCGGGACCGGCTGCTGGCCGCGATCCGCAGCGAAGCCATTCCCGGCGGGCAGAGCTGGCGGCAAGCCTCGGTGGAAGGGGAAGCCGATCCGGCTTGCGACCCCAACGATCCGCATCCCGTGATCCGGCAACTCAATCGCCAGTATCTGGGCATGGCCATCGATCCGGAGGAAGCCTATGAGGCGATCACGCATGTCGACTCGGTCATCATCGGTGATGCCGAGGCCTGTTACGACAAGATACTAAAGTTCAAGGAAGCGGGTGTCGAGCGGCTGCTTTGCCTGCAACAGTTCGGACAACTGTCCCATGAACAGGTCTGTTCCAGTATTCGGCGTGTCGGCGAGGAAATTCTGCCCTATATCACGACTGCGGAGGCCAGTCCTCAGCGTTACCCCAACCGCGGACTCTAAGGCGGGGGATGGTGCAGGCCATGACGAAAATGGTCCGCGAAAGAGTGACTTTCCGCTCTGGCGGCGACGCCTGTGTCGGCGATCTCTTCCATCCGGCGGAAACGGCGCCGGACGGACGTCGTCCAGCGATAATTCTGGGCAACGGCTATGGCGGTCTGCGCGGTCCGGTGCTGCCGGTGGCGGAGCTTTTCGCTCGCGCCGGTTATCGCGCGCTCGCCATCGACTATCGCTATTTCGGCGACAGCGGCGGCCTGCCGCGGGGCCAGCTTTTCCCGCTCGATCAGGTGGAGGATTTCCGCAACGCGATCAGCTGTCTCCAGCAGCGTGAGGATGTCGATCCCAATGCGATCGCGCTATGGGGCACCAGCTTTGCCGGCGGCGTCGTGCTGTATACCGCAGCGGTGGACCAGCGGGTGAAGGCCGTCATCGCTCAGGTGCCGGTGGTCGATGGGTTCCGCTGGCTGCGCGGGATGCGCGATCCGGCGCAATGGCGCGATTTGCTGGAGGCGGTCGCGGCCGATCGGGCGTTGCGGCATGCGGGCGGGATTTCGCGGTCCGTCGCCAAGTTCGCCAGCTGCCGAAGCGGATTTCTGTGTGGACTGGCCGCCGATGACCAGCTCGCCAGCTTCATGGAGGCAGGCGCCAGGGCGCGGCGCGCGGCGGGGGAAGAGACGGCCGACAGGATCAGTCTGGAATCCATCGAGAAAATCCTCGAATTTTCCGCCGAACGCTTCATCGACAGGATAGCGCCCCGCGCCCTGCTGATCGCCGCCAATCTGGGACCGGACTCGGTCCATCCCTATGGCGATATCATGCGCGCCTATGGTGCGGCGCTCGAACCGAAGACGTTGCTGCCGCTGCCGATGTCCCAACTTGACGTCTACACCTCGCCCGGCCTCGAAACGGCGACGGCCGCCCAGATCGACTGGCTCTCGAAGACGCTGCCCGCCGGAACGACGGCATGACGGGATCGAGATCCGCCTCCATGGAAGGAATGTGCGCATGGCTGACAGCCATCTGTCCCCGCTGACCTCGCTCGAGGGACGCGATCCCTATGGCGCCTATGAAGATTACCGGGAGAGCGGACCGGTGATCTGGGACGAGAGCATGCAGGCATGGCTCGTCGCATCCTATGATCTGTGTCGCTTCGTGATGGAACGGGAAGACCTCTTCCCCCCGAAAAATCCGAACAACCCGACCTTCGTGAAGGTAAGGGGCGGACCTCGCAACGTGGTGATCCGGCAGGGCGACGAGCATCGCGCGACCCACATCCTGCTGCTCAGGCTCCTCTCGCCCAAGGTGTCCAACCAGTATCGCGAAAAATATATCCGCGAGGTGGTGGGAGGCGTGATCGAGCGTTTCGTGAACAAGGGGCATGCCGAACTCGGCTGGGATTTCGCGCATGCGCTCGTCATCCGGTCTTTCCTGGCCGTCTGCGGGCTGGACTGGCGGGATGACGCCCTGGCGCAAAAGGTCTACGATCTCCATATGCCGATCGTTGCCTGGATCGAGGGAGGCGCCAAGGGCGAGGGGGAAGCCGCCATGGCCGCCGCCGATGAAATTCGCGATTTCATCATGCCGATCATCGAGGCGCGCAAGGAGGGCGCGGGCGACGACCTGATCAGCCGCATGTGGCGGGAAGGACCCGAGATTATCCGCGATTTCACGGCCGAAGACGTCTATGCCAATGTCCGCGAGCTTTTCCTTGCGGGGACCGACACGACCGCCATCGCGATCGCCAACGCCGTGTATCGGCTGGTCAAGGACGCGGATACGCGCCAGGCGCTGATCGAAGGCGGTCCCGACAAGATCGCCACCTTCGTCGAGGAAGTGTTGCGCCTCTACGGCGCCGTCCAGTTCCGATTCCGGTCGGCCAGGACCGATCAGGAACTGGGCGGCCGGCACATCCGCGCGGGCGACACGGTGATCGTCATCAACGCTGCCGCGAACAGGGATCCGGCAAGGTTCGCATGTCCGGCCCATCTGGATCTCAACCGTCAACGCGCGCGCCAGCATCTCGCCTTCAACGCAGGGCCTCGCACCTGCGTCGGCGCGGCGCTCGCCCGTGTCGAGCTGATCGAGGCAGTCACGCAGATACTGGAGCGGACGCGCAATCTCCGCTTCGACCCCGCCGGGGAACCGCCGGCTTTCGGTAATCTGCTTCTGCGGTCCCACGAACCGCTGAACGTGCTGTTCGACCAGGCGTGAGCCGCTGGTCCTCGAAGCGCGAAAAGAAGAGAAGGAAGGAGAGGGGCTGATGAAGGGATTGCAAAATCTGCTATGCCTGGATGGCAAGGTCGCCATCGTGACTGGAGCGGCATTGGGCATTGGCCGCGCCGTAGCCCGGCGTCTTGCCGAGGCGGGCGCTGCGGTGCTGCTGACCGATATCGACGGGGAAAGGCTGAACGAAACGGTGTCGGCGATGACCGCCGACGGGCTGCGCGTCTTCGGCATGGTTTCCGACGCATCGGCGGCGGCGGCCGGCGAGCAAGTGGCGCAGGCTGCCGTGCAACGGTTCGGTGGGCTGGACATTCTGGTCAACAATGCCGGAATTTACCTGCCCGGCGCCGTATTGGATGTCGGGGAGGCCGAGTTCGACCTGATGGCGGACCTCAACGTCAAGGGCATGTATTTCCATGCCCAAGCCGCCGCCCGGATCATGGTCAGCGAAAAGCGCGGGGGCCGCATCATCAATCTGTCGTCGCCCGCCGCCTCCCGGCCCAACCGTCTGCTGTCGGTCTACGCCACGACCAAGGGCGCGGTGGATTCCGCCACCAAGGCGATGGCGAAGGAACTTGGCGGATACGGCATCACCGTCAATGCCGTTCTTCCCGGCGGCGTGGATACGCACGGCACCGACGTCGCCCGCGCCCGCATGATCGAACGGCTCGGCCAGCAGAGCTTCAGCAATGACGGGGGTCCCAGCGTGCTGGGCCGCCGGGGCGATCCGAACGATGTCGCCAATGCAGTCCTGTTCCTCGCAAGCGACATGGCGGGATATGTCACCGGGGCCGCCCTGTCGGTCGACGGCGGCTATCAATTATAGTCGGGAGGACCGGACATGGTGAAGCAGCGCGACCGCAACTACGGCTTTGATTCCGGGACGGTGATCATCACCGGCGCGGCGAGCGGCATCGGCCGGGAAACCGCGCTGGAGGCGAACCGTCAGGGACTCGGCGTGATCGCATGGGATATTGACGGCGCCGGGCTGGAGGCTCTGGAGCACGACATTCGAACGGCAGGCTCCGACCGGCTGATCGCAACCGCCGTCGTCGACATCGGTGACGTCGAAGCGGTCGAACAGGCGATGAAGGCGGCCATGGCGGCCCACCACCCCGCCTATCTCGTCAACAACGCAGGCCCGCCAAGTGGGGCGGTTCTTCCCTTCGACCAGGCCTTGATGCTGTCGCTTGTCGCCACGCGGGAGATGACGCGCCTCTGGCTCGAAGGTGCCCCGGTCGATCCGGTTGCGGTGAACGTCGCCTCGGTTGCCGGCAATCTGCTTGGCCTGGGCGAATGGTACAGCGCGGCGAAAGCCGGCATCGTCGGCCTCACGCGCTCCATGGCGGTTTCGCGCCCGGGTGGGCTTCGCGTCAATGCCGTGGCTCCCGGTCTCATCGACACGGCGCGTCTTCAGGCCACGCTGCTAACCGAACGTGGCAAGGAGATCGTGAACCGCAATCCGCTGGGCCGCGCCGGCCGCCCGGAGGAAGTCGCGGCTGCGATCATGTTCCTTTTGTCGCCGGCCGCAAGTCTGGTGAACGGCACGTTGCTGGTGTGCGATGGCGGCTCCTCGCTGGTGCTGTGATGCGACGCGGCGGCGGGGAAAACCCATGTGAAGAGGACCCACGATGAACGGTGTGGCAAAAGCGATCGATACCGTGCTGGCGATTTCGCCGGCATCGCCCGCAGTGGAGTTTCGCGGACGGTGGTGGTCCTGGGGTGATCTGAACCGTCTGCGCGGGCGTGTGGCTGCCATCATCGCGGACAGCGATCTGGGGCCTGGCACCCGGGTAGGCGTGCTGATGCGCAACCGGGCGGAACTGATCGCTCCCATTCTCGCCGTGTTCGGTGAGCATCATTGCCTGGTCGGTTTCAATCCCAATTATCCGGATGCGCAACTGGCGGACGACATCCGGAGCGGCTGCCCTGCCGTGGTCGTCGCAACGAGCGAGGATTGGGACCGCGCGCCGGTTCTGGCCGCAGCGAAGGCCGTCGGCGCATTATGCATTGCGATGCCGGCCGCGCCCGACGCAGACGCGCAGCTGCTCGTCGCCTTCACGCCCGAAACTGCGCCTTCCCCGGGACGGCGATCGGCGCCGGGAACCGCGCTCGAGATGCTCACCAGCGGAACGACGGGCAAGCCGAAGCGGATTGCCATGCCGCGTTCCAATTTCGAGGCAGCGGTTTTGGGCGCATCCGTTTTCGAGGCCGGGCGTGGAGGGAACGACGCGCCGAAACTGCGCAGCGGCGTGCAGCTGCTGATGGCGCCGTTCGCGCATATCGGCGGCCTGCTGGCGCTCATGAACGCGATCATCGCCGCCAGACGCTCGTGCCTGCTGGAAAAATTCTCGGTGGAAACCTTCAGGGACGCCGCCCGGCGGCATCGCCCCAGGGTCGTATCGATGCCGCCCGCCGGGCTGCGCATGATCCTCGATGCCAAGGTGCCCGCGGAGGACATCTCCAGCCTTTCGGCCATCCGCACCGGCACGGCGCCGCTTCCTCTGGAACTGGCGGAGGAGTTTCAGTCGGTCTACAATATACCGGTCCTCCAAAATTATGGCGCAACTGAATTTGGTGGTGTCGCGGGCTGGACGCTGGCCGATCATCAGAGCGTTGGAAAAGCGAAATACGGCGCTGTAGGCCGACTGAATCCGGGGGTGGACGGTCGTGTGGTCGATGTGGACAGCGGCGCCCCCCTGCCGTCTGGCGAAACCGGCATTCTCGAACTGCGCGGCCGCCAGGTGGGCGATGGCAACAGCTGGGTGCGCACGACTGATCTGGCGGTCGTCGATGCCGACCGCTTCCTTTGGATCAAGGGGCGAACTGACGACGCGATCATCCGGGGCGGCTTCAAGATCCAGCCAGCCGACATCGTGAAAGCGCTTGAGAGCCACGAGTGCGTTCTTGAGGCAGCCGTGACAGGTGCGCCGGATCCGCGGCTGGGACAGGTCCCGGTCGCCGCCTATGTCGCCAAGACCGGCAAAGCCTCTCCCGACTCAGCCGCCATGCTGGATTATCTTCGCGCGCGCCTGTTGCCCTATCAGATGCCCACCCGCGTGATCGCCGTGGCCGCGCTTCCGCGCACGGATTCGATGAAAGTCAGCCGCCCGCAGCTATTAGCCCTGTTCGACCAGCCGGCGGGGTGAGACCGTGAGCGATGCTCTGAGCGAGTTGGGCGCAATGGACGAGGAGGCGATCGACCTCGACCTCGCTGCGCTCGATCTCAGCGCGCTGGATCATCCGGGGATCGATCTGGCTCCCTACAGGCTGGTTCTCCAGGAGATTGGCACTGCGCTTGCCGCCCAGGCGGGCGGGGCGGCGACCGGTGAGGATCAGGCTGCCGCGCTGCAAGGCGTGCTGCACGGCGGTTTCGGCTTCACGGGCGACCGCGAGGCTTATGACGCTGTCGTCAATGCCGATATGATCCGGGTCATCGACCGCAGGCGCGGCCTGCCCGTCGCCCTGTCGATCCTCTATGTCGCGCAGGCCCGCCGCATGGGCTGGACGGCCTATCCGATGGACCTGCCCGGTCATGTCCTGGTCCGGGTGGGACCGGCGAAGAACACGGTGTTGCTTGATCCCTTCAATCAAGGCGACCGCTTTCCCACGGAAAGGCTGGCGGCGATGATAGGGAGCCTGACCGGTTCGAGCCAGGCGCTGCCCCGCATTGGCCCCATGTCCAACCATATCGTATTGTTGCGGTTGCTGCTCAATCAGGCGGCGCGCGCGGAAGAGGATTGCGACATCGAGCGGGCGATTGTCTGCTACGAGCGGATGAAGGCGGTGGGGCCGGCCTATGTGCATCCGCGCTGGGAACTGGTCCGGCTGCACCTGCTCACGCAAAGCTACGGTCCGGCATGTTCGGAATTGAACGCGCTGCTGGAAATGGCGACGACCGACGACCTGCGGACGCGTATCGAAACCATGCTCGGAGCGATCGGTCGTCAAGGGAGCGATCGCTCCGGATAATAGTCTAATAATCAGGAATAACTGGATAAATTTTAATTGAGTTTACTCTTTAAATGGCGCAGAAATTTCTCTAACGATAGGCTCGACCCGGCGGGAGCCGAAGGGCGCGGAGAGGCGAAGAGAATTTAGGATGGACCTTTCATTCAGCGACGAACACCGGTGCTACAGAGCCGATCTCAGGACGTTTCTGGCGACCCATTGGACGCCATCCGACGCAAGGGACAGCGGGAAGGTTGCAGCCTTTCGCGCGCTCGCCACCCAGCACGGCTATCTTTACCGCGGCATTCCCAAAAAATTCGGCGGGTCCGAACAGCCCGTGGACATCCTGCGCGCCCAGATCATTGCCGAGGAATTCAACCGTGCCCGGGCACCCAAGGAGGTTTCGGGCAACGGCATGTCGATGCTTGTGCCCGTCCTGCTGGAACTGGGGACCGATTGGCAGAAAGAGCATTTCATTCCCCAGACCCTTACGGGCGCGTTCGAATGGGCGCAGGGCTATTCCGAACCGGGCTCCGGCAGCGACCTTGCGTCCTTGCGGACCACCGGCGAGCTCGTCGATGGCCATTGGATCATCAACGGCCAGAAGATCTGGACCACGCGGGCGCATCAATCCAATTACATGTTCTGCCTTGTGCGCACGGAACCGGGTGCGCCGAAACACCAGGGACTGTCCTACATCCTGCTCGATTTCAGGCAGCCCGGCATCACCGTCCGGCCGCTGCGCCAGATCAGCGGCGAAAGCGAATTCAGCGAGGTGTTCCTGGACAATGTCCGGGCGCCGGCCGACTGGATCGTCGGCGAACGCGGCAAGGGTTGGGAAGTGTCCCGCGTCAACCTCAAGCATGAGCGGGCTTCGGTCGGTTCGGCGTCCCGCGCCACGCATCTCCAGCATAACCTGCTCAAGATCGCGCGTCAGACGATGGTAAACGGCAGGCCCGCCATCGAGGACCCGATCATCCGCGACAAGCTGGCAATTCTGGATGGCTATGTTCAGGCGCAAATCTGCGCCAGCCATTATCAGACGACCCTTGCGGTCAGCGGAGAAAGCACGGGCGTCCTTGGCCTCAGCAACAAGCTGAACAACACGAATATCGCCCAGTTGGTCTCGCAGATCGCCTCTGACATCTTGGGCGACGCCCTTCTGCCCATGCCGGCGGAAACCGGGCCGGCCGGTCCCGAGAAGTGGAACCGGCAGATCATGGGTTCGCTGGGGCTGTCGATCGCGGGGGGTACGTCCAACATCCAGCGGAACATTATTGCCGAACGGGGCCTGGGCCTTCCGCGCGAATGAGGTTGCAAGTCCGATGCATTTCGACCTGACAGACGATCAAAAGGCCATCGGCGAGGCGCTTGCCAAGCTCCTTGGCGACCATCTGCCGCAAGACAGGCTTGTCGGCAGATTCGATGAAGGCGGTCTCGACGCCGTCCTGTGGCCCCGGTTGAATGAAATGGGCCTGGGTGCGGTGATGGTGCCGGCCGAAGCGGGCGGGCTGGAACTGGGCCTGCTGACATTGGCGGTGATCGCCGATGCCCTGGGGGCCCATGGCGCAGCCGTTCCGGTGGTGAACAACGCTCTGGCCGCGTGGCTCGTGGCGGCGTTCGGAACCCCGACCCAGCGCGACGGCTGGCTGGAGCCTCTTCAGAGCGGAACCATGATCGCCGCCTTCGCCCTTGCCGAACCAGAAGGTGGGTGGCGTCCCGAAGAGTGGCGATCGGCGGGGCCTCGCGTCACGGCGCGAAAGTCCCATGTCGAATGGGGCATGGAGGCCGACCTCTTCCTGATTGGCCTGGCGGGCGGCGGGCTGGGTCTTGTCGACGGGCGTGATCCGGCCGTATCGCGAAATCCCGTCTCATCGCTTGATCGAATGCGTCCGCTGGCCGATATCGACTTTGCGGACGCCGTGGCGGACCCTTTGGGATCGGACGCGGAACCGGCTGCGCTTCTGCATGATGCCCTGTTGGTCCTGCTGGCGGCCGATGCCTATGGCGCCGCGGGCCGGGCGCTGGACATGGCGGTCAGCTATGCCAAGGAACGCACGCAGTTCGACCGTCTGATCGGCACTTTTCAGGGATTGAAGCATCAGATGGCCAATGCCGCCGCTGAACTTCATCCGTGCCGTCCGCTGATCTGGTATGCCGCCCATGCCTGGGACGAGATCCCGCAACGTCGATGCTATATGGCAGCGCTGACGAAGGCGCATGTGACCGAGATCGCGGTCAGGACCGCGCGACTGAGCGTGGAAATGCATGGCGGCATCGGCTACACTTGGGAATATCCACTGCATGTCTTCCTGAAGCGCACGATGGTCGATCGGCAGATGATGGGCCTGCCAGCCGCACTGCGGGCGCGGGCGGCGGCGCTCGCGGGCTGGTAGGCCTAGTTTTCTGGTTCACCGAGCGGGAGGCCATGGTGCGACATCGTCGCCTGGAGAGAGGAGATTTTGCATGTCCAAACTAGCATTTGAAGACCGCGTCGCCATGATCACCGGCGGCAGCGATGGCATCGGCCTTGCAACCGCCATCCGCCTGGCAACCCAGGGGGCGACCGTGGTGATCTGCGGACGCCGCGCCGAGATGCTGGAAAAGGCCCGGGATGCGGTTGCCGCGGCGGGCGGCCGGCCGGTCGAAACCCTGCAACTGGATGTCGCCGATCTGGACCGGTTGTCGGCTTCGATCGAGGATGTCGCCGAACGATATGGCCGGCTCGATCATTTTGTCGGTAATGCCTTTGCGGCAACCTTCAAGCCGACCGTTTCGATGACCATCGAGGAGTGGCGCCGCGTCTTCACCGTCAATGTCGACGCGACCTTCGTCGGCACCAGCGCCGCCCTGAAGATCATGTACCGGCAGCGGCGAGGTTCGATTGTCAATGTGGGATCGCAGGCGAGCAAGCTCGGCATGCCTTATTTGAGCGCCTATGCCGCGTCCAAGGCCGCCCTGTCCCATTATTCGACCGTCGTTGCGATGGAAGCCGCGGAATATGGCGTCCGGGTCAATACCATCGTGCCGGGCAGCACCCATACCGCCAACCATGCCGCGCGCGAGGCAGCCGATCCGACCCTGGCCGCCGCGGCCGCAGCCGAGATCCCGCTGGGACGGGAAGGGTCGACCGACGAGATCGCGGCGGCCATAGCCTTTCTCCTGTCCGATGATGCCGGCTTCATCACCGGCACCGAACTCATCGCCGATGGCGGTTATATTCCCATCAAGCGCTCGGTCAGCGTGACCCCCGATCGGGAGGCGCGGACATGACCGGCATCCTCGACGGCAAGGTGGTTCTGGTGACCGGTGGGGCTGGCGGCATCGGGCGCGAGTGCGCTCTCCTGGCCGCGCGCGAAGGCGCGCGGGTTGTCGTCAACGACATCGGGCAGGGGGTCCTTCCCGATCAGCCCGACAAGGTCTCCACGGCAGAGACGACGGCCGCAGAAATCCGCGCATCGGGCGGCGATGCAGTCAGCAATAGCGACAGCGTCACGGAATTCGCCGCCGTCATGGGCATGGTCGAACAGGCGATCACGTTGTTCGGCGGACTGGATGCTGTCATTAATCCTGCCGGCATCCTTCGCGACAACATGTTGCACAAGATGACCGAAGCCGACTGGGACAGCGTCATCGCGGTGCACCTGCGCGGCGCGTTCAATATCTCGCGAGCGGCCGTCGGCCATTTCCGTGATCAGGGTCAGGGGGCTTTTGTCCATTTCGGTTCGACGTCCGGACTGATCGGCAATCTTGGCCAGTCGAATTATGGCGCGGCCAAGATGGGCGTCGCCGGCCTGTCGCGCATTCTGGCCATGGAGGGCGCCTCGCGCGGAATCCGTTCCAACGTGATTGCGCCCTTTGCATGGACCCAGATGACGGCGAGCATACCGGTCAGGGATGAAGCATCCCGACTGCGGGTCGCCCGCTTCCGGGAGGGCATGCGGGCGGATCAGGTTGCGCCGCTTGCGGTGGCGCTCGCCTCGGACGGAGCAGCGGACGTGACGGGCCAGATCTTCGGCGCTCGGGGAAATGAAGTGATCCTGTTCAGCCAGCCCCGGCCCGTCGGCTCCGCATCCCGGCCGGACGGCTGGAGCGCGAGCGGCCTGGTCGAAGCTGGCCTGCCCTCGCTGCGCGCGCGTTTCACCGACCTTGGGGCGTCGGCATCCATATTCAACTACGATCCCATTTGAGCTGGCCGATTTGAGCTGGAGAGAAGCATGAGACGCGCTGCCATCGTCGCCCCCGTCCGAACGCCGATCGGCAAATTTCTCGGCGCTTTGCGCAGCGTGTCCGTAGGTGAGCTTGGCAAGCTTGTGATCGAAGCGGTGGTCGAGCGAAGTCGCATCGACCCGGCCTTGATCGAGGACGTCGTCTTCGCGCAGAGCTACGCCAATGGCGAAACGCCCTGTGTCGGCCGATGGGCGGGGCTGGCGGCGGGATTGCCGATCGAGGTTCCCGGTCTCCAGATCGATCGCCGCTGCGCGGGCGGTCTTCAGGCGCTCACGACCGCGGCCATGATGGTGCAGACCGGCGCCGTCGATGTGGCGATCGCGGGCGGTGTCGAGAGCATGAGCAACATCGAATATTATTCTACCGACATGCGCGCGGGGGCGCGGGCCGGTTCGGTGAAGTTCCACGACCGATTGGAGCGCGGACGGGAACGGTCCCAACCTGTGGAACGGTTCGGCGTCATTTCCGGCATGATCGAGACGGCGGAAAATCTGGCGCGGGATTACCATATCGTGCGCGAAGACTGCGACGCCCTTGCGGCGCAAAGCCATCGGCGCGCGGCGGTGGCGACGGCGAATGGCTGGTTTGCAAAGGAAATGGTTGCCGTTCCCGTGCCGCAACGCGGCGGCGCCGTCATCGTTGATCGCGACGAAGGCATCCGGGCGGATACGACGCTGGAAACGCTCAGCTCCCTGCGGCCGATGATGAAGGGCGGCGTTTCGACCGCAGGCAATTCCAGCCAGCAGAATGATGCCGCATCGGCCTGTCTGGTGGTTGCCGAGGATCGTTTGGCGCAGTTGGGTCTGGAACCGATGGGCTTCCTCGTCGGATGGTCGGCGGCCGGTTGCGATCCGGCACGGATGGGCATCGGTCCCGTCCCCGCGGTCCAGCGCCTGTTCCAGAGGACCGGACTCGGATGGGATGATATGGGGCTCGTCGAACTGAACGAGGCCTTCGCGGCGCAGGTTCTCGCGGTGCTGAAAGGCTGGGGCTGGCACGATCCCGACCGGCTCAACGTCAATGGATCGGGCATTTCGCTCGGCCATCCCATCGGGGCGACCGGCATGCGCATCATGACATCGTTGCTGCATGAGATGCAGCGGCGCGGGGCGCGCTACGGGCTGGAAACGATGTGCGTCGGCGGCGGCCAGGGGATGGCCGCGATCTTCGAACGGGCTTGATGGCGCGCCGGGGGAGGGGCTATTCCAGCTCCCCTTGGTATTGCCCGCCGGTCGTTTTGCCGAACGCCGTTTCTAGAGCGCGCTGCGTTAAATCGGACGCAGGTCGCACGCCCTAGTGGATTGACCGGAACAAAAGAGTCCGATGGGGGATTCCCATCGGCTTGCTGGCGTGCGAGTCTGAGAGGATGCGCGATGGCATCACTTTCACCCTGTCCGCCGCCGACCGTCAGCGATTGTGCGACATTACAGCGGCCCCGCAGAGCCCGCAGAAGCACGTTTGGCGGGCCCGTATTGTGCTGCTGAGCGGCGATGGTCTGGGTACCTCGGCGATCATGGCCGCGACGGGCAAGTCCAAGACCTGCGTCTGGCGATGGCAGGAACGCTTCATGAACGAAGGCGTCGAGGGTCTGCTTCGCGATAAATCCCGTCCGCCCGGCAAGGCGCCGATCCCGCCCACGCATGTCGCCGAGATCGTCCGCCTGACGCATGAGCCGCCCCCGCACGAGGCGACCCACTGGACGTTGCGCGCCATGGCGAAGGTGGCTGGCGTTGCCGCCTCGACGGTGCAGGCGATCTGGAAGGCGCACGGTCTCAGCCCGCACCGCTGGCGCAGCTTCAAGCTGTCGAACGACCCGGCGTTTGCCGAGAAGCTCACCGAAATCGTCGGCCTCTATGTCGATCCGCCGGCTCATGCGGTGGTGCTGTCCGTCGATGAGAAGTCGCAAATCCAGGCGCTCGACCGCACCCAGCCCGGCCTGCCGATGAAGAAGGGCCGCGCAGGCACCATGACCCATGATTACAAGCGGCACGGCACGACCACGCTGTTTGCCGCTCTCAATGTGCTGGACGGAACGGTCATCGGGCAGAACATGCAGCGCCATCGTCATCAGGAGTTCATCCGTTTCCTCAACCGTATCGAGCGCGAAGTGCCGGCGGACAAAGCGATCCACGTGATCCTCGACAACTATGCGACACACAAAAAGGACAAGGTCCAGCAATGGCTCGCCCGCCATCCGCGCTGGACCTTCCATTTCACGCCAACCTCCAGCTCATGGCTCAATGCCGTCGAGGGCTTCTTCGCCAAGCTGACCCGACGCCGGCTCAAACACGGGGTCTTCCATTCCCTCGTCGATCTCCAGGCCGCCATCAATCGCTTCATCCGCGAATACAACGCCGCAAACCCCAAACCCTTCATCTGGAAAGCCAATTCCGACGACATCATCGCAGCCCGAAACCGAGGGTTCCAAACGTTGGAATCAATCCACTAGTTCTTTGTTGTCGCATCGTTTTTCGCGAAAACCGGTTTCCACTTTTTCGCACGATGCTCCAGACGTCCGGAGCCGAAGGCCAGCGCCGCTCAACCGCTCTAATAGAGCTGCGAAGAAATGCCGCCGTCGACGATCAGCATCTGTCCGGTCACATAGGCACCGGCATCCGATGCAAGGAACAGCGCGGCACCCGCAATCTCTCTTGGCTGGCCCCACCGGCCCAGCGGCGCTCGCCGGGCAACGATATTCTTGCGCGGATCTTCCTCCGCCGCCTGGACCATGCGTGCATTGGTTTCGGTCGCGAAGGGACCTGGCAATATGTCGTTTATGGTGATGTTGTCGGCGCCCGCTTCCGCCGCCAATGCCCGCGTCAGCGCGCTCACGCCACCTTTGCTGGCGATATAGGCGGGGTCGCCCTTGATGCCCCTGATCGCCGATGTGGTCGAAAGGTTGATGATCCTGCCCCATTTCTGGGGCCGCATCGCCGCAATGGCGGCCCTGGAGGCGGCATAGACGGCGACCAGATTGACGTTCAGCATGTCCGACAGGATGTGGTGATCGATTTTCTCAAGGACGGCGCGGTGACGCTTGCCAATGTTGTTGACCAGCACGTGCAACGCGCCGGCCCGTTCAAGGATGAACGCGACCGCCCGGTCGGCCTCAGCCGGGTCCCCGAGATTGAACGGACAAATCTCGGCGTCCAGACCCTCCCCGCACAGGGTCTGGACAGGCGCCTCGACCTCGCTCGACGACCGGCCGCTGATGAAAACCCTGGCGCCGGCCTGACCCAGAACCCGCGCGATCTCGAACCCCAGCCCCTTGCGCCCGCCGGTGACCAGCGCCACCTTCTCCTTGAGGGAGAACAAATCCTCGATCGGGTTCGGCATCTTGCGTATTCCTTGTCCGATCAGTTGCCGGTGAACGTGGGATCGCGCCGTTCGAGCGCGGCGCTCAGCCCCTCGCGATAATCGGAGGATCCGATAAGGACATTCTGCGCGAGCAGATTGAGAGCCCATCCCTCATCGAAGCTCGTCTCCAGCCCGCGACGCAGCCCGTCCTTGGCGGCCGCATAAGCCAGAGGGGGTTTGGCTGCGAGTTCCAGCGCGAAGGCCTGGACCGAATCTTCGAAGCCATCATCCTCCAGAAGCCGTGTGGCGAGGCCGATCTCGACAGCCTCGGCACCGCCGACCGGCTTGCTCAACAGCATCATCTCCTTCGCCCGGCCATAGCCGATGAGGGCGGCCAGCGCCTTCATGCCGCCCAGCGGCGCCAGCAGACCCATGCGGAGCCAGTTTTCATGGAAGACCGCCGATCCGGTGACCAGACGGAAGTCGCACGCCAGTGTCAGTTCGCATCCCACCGTGATCGCCGCGCCGCGAAGAGCGGCGACGGTGGGCTTGCTGAACAGATGCAATCGTTTCGCCACGCCCTGGAAATGCGCGTAAATTTCATCGCGAACCTGGACGGGCGTGTAGTTTTTGAGTTCCTGGAGCAGGCCGAAATCGGCCCCGGCAAGGAAGTGATTGTGGCGATGGCTCAACACCAGTGCCCGCACCTCCGGATTCGCCTCTGCGGCGTCCAGCACCCCGCACATCTCGCGCACCGTCTGGACGCGCGCGGCGTTGCTTACTTCCGGACGATTGAGCCAGATCCAGCAGATGCCGTCCTTGATCTCGGTTTCGATGTCCTGCAAAATTCCATCCTCTTCGATAAATATAAATGGGAAACCAGACGGCGCGCCGAGCGGCGGTTATTTCCAGCCGGCGACGCCCTTCACCTCGAGATAATCCTCGACCCCGAAAATGCCCCATTCGCGGCCATTGCCCGATCGTTTGTAGCCGCCGAAAGGCAGGGAAAAATCGGCGGGCGCGCCGCACAGGGACACCGATCCGGCGCGCAGGCGCCGGGCGACGGCCTTTGCCCTGTCGAGATCGCCCGACTGGACATAGGCGGCCAGTCCGTAGGGCGTATCGTTGGCGATGCGGACGGCGTCGTCATCATCGTCAAAGGGAATCATGACGAGGACCGGGCCGAAGATTTCCTCCCGCGACAGCAGGGCATCATTGTCCATATTGGCGAAAATGGTCGGTCGAAGGTAGAAGCCCATTTCAAGCCCCTCCGGCCGTCCGCCGCCCGCCGCCAGATCGCATCCCTCCGCCACTCCGGCCTCGATGAGTTCAGCGACCTTGTGGAAATGAGACGCGTTGGCGAGCGGACCCATTGCGCCGCGCTCGGCGTCCTCCGGCGTCATCACCTTGATCGCGTTGGCCGTCGCAACGGCAATTTCGCGCGCTTGGTCGTGCAGTGCGCGGGGGACAAGCAGGCGTGAGGGCGAATTGCAGCTCTGGCCGGAGTTGACCATCAACTGGATGACGCCGTTGCGAACCGATTTGGCGAGATCCGCATCGTCGAGGATGATGTTCGGCGACTTGCCGCCCAGTTCCTGGGCGACGCGCTTGATCGTGCCGGCCGCGGCTTCCGCAACGGCGACGCCTCCCGCCGTGGAGCCGGTGAAGGAGATCATGTCGATGTCGGGATGGCGCGCCATATGGTCGCCGACCCGTCGCCCATCGCCATTCACCAGGTTGAACACACCCGGCGGCGCCCCCGCTTCATCGATGATTTCCGCTAGGATGAGGGCGCTCAACGGCGCGAGTTGGGAGGGCTTGAGGATCATGGTGCAACCGGCCAGCAGCGCCGGCCCGATCTTGCAGGTCACCTGATTGAGCGGCCAGTTCCAGGGCGTGATGAGGCCGCAGACGCCGATCGGCTCCTTCAGGACCATCCCGCCTTCGTGGATGCGTTCCTCGAAGGCGAAATTGCGGCCATATCGTATCACTTCGGCGAGATGAGCCGCTCCCGAGGGGACTTGCGCACCGGCGGCAAGCCAGTCCGGCGCGCCCATTTCCCGCCTGACCGCAGCAGCGAGATCGGCGGCACGGCGGTTGTAGATTGCCAGGATGCGCTCGATGAGGGCGATGCGCTCCGCCACCGGCGTCACCGAATAGGATGCAAATGCCTTGCGCGCCGCAGACACGGCCAGATCGACATCCGCCTCGCTGCCAAGGACCAGTTCTTCGACGGCTTCCCCCGTCGCCGGATTGACGACCGGGACGGTGCGACTGTCTGCCTGGGGGCCAATCCAACGGCCGCCGATATAGAATTTCATGGCGTTCGACATGTGCTTTTGGCCTCCTGCCACTCGAAACATGCTGGATGCTGTCCAGACCTTCGTCTCGTCTTAAAGTCATGCGCCAAATAGTGCAATAGAGTAATCTTAATTGGCTGCTACAGATCAAAATTGACCTGGCTGTCCACACGTGTGCGAAGAAAATTGCCGAATTTCGATATGGCGGCGAAAGAGAGATGCAAAAAGCGATATCTTTATTATTGATCCGGAAGAGATTATGATCAATAAGGCAAGGGGGCTGGCAACGCATGCCGCTAGCCCGACAGATGTGAACCGGAGTGCAGGATGGCCGATTCGACCGATGCTTTGCTGGTGGAGCGCGAAGGCTCCATTCTCAAACTCACGCTCAACCGGCCGGACAGGCTCAATGCGCTCAATCGCGATATGCAGCATGCTCTGGAGGCTGAACTACACGCCGCTGGAGAGGCCCCCGACGTCCGCGTCATCATCATAACCGGTGCCGGGCGCGGTTTCTGTTCGGGGGCCGACATGGGCGGCCTGCGCGACAGCGCCGAAGCGCCGCCCGATCCATCGACTTTCGTCGTGCCGAAGTTCACCAACCGGCAGGCTGGCATCTTCAAACCGACGATTTGCGCGGTGAACGGCGTTTGCGCCGGGGCCGGATTGCATTTCATCGCTGACAGCGACATCGTGATCGCAAGCGAGGCGGCCAGTTTCGTCGATACCCATGTCGATGTCGGGCAGGTCACCGCCCTGGAACCCATCGGCCTGATGCGCCGCATGCCGCTTTCGGCCGTGTTGCGCCTGGCGATCTTGGGCAAGGCCGAACGGTTGAACGCCCAACAGGCGCTCGCCACGAGCATGGTGTCCGAGGTAGTCCCAGCCGATCAGTTGATGCCGCGGGCGATGGAATTGGCAAGAATTGTGGCCGCCGTTTCACCCGCCGCGGTCCAGAAATCGCTGAAGGCAATCTGGGACTCGTTGGAAATGCCGTTGGCGCAAGCCTATGAGAACGGCTTTGACATTCTGATCCGCCACCGCGCTCATCCCGATGCGCTGGAGGGGCCCAAGGCCTTTGCCGAGAAACGTTCTCCGGTGTGGACCGTCTGACCGGCGGTCGCAAAGGAACGGCATTCGGACGATGAGCGACAAACCGCCGATGAAACAGGATGATGGGGCGGCGCTGGACGAGATCCGGATGCTCAAGGCGCGCTATCTGCAGTGTGTTGACACCAAGGACTGGGATATCCTCGCAACCCTGTTTACGCCCGACGCCTCGCTCCATCCGGCCGGCACCGCCGATACCGGGCGGCCGCCCAGCGTTAGCGGCCCCTATGCCATCATTGACTGGATCCGCAGGGGACTGGCCGACGCGACTTCCATGCATTTGGGCTTGAACCCCCAGATCATGCTGCTTTCGGCCGACGAGGCGCGGGGCATCTGGGCTATGGAAGACCAGATCGAGTGGCCCGATCGTTCGCTCCACGGTTTCGGCCATTATCATGATCGATATCTGCGGCAGGGCGGTCGCTGGCTGATAGCCGAGACCCGTCTGGAACGGACCTGTTTGACCATCACGCCATATCGCTGACCCGCGACCGTCAGACGTCCGGACGCGGCTTCGAATGAGAGGAAAGATCATGAAACGACGGTCGAACCGTGTTTCGCGCTATCTGGTCGCGCTTGGCATGGGCGCGGTCGCGACCGCCGCTGGCTATCATGCGGCGACACCCGCCGCCTCTCCTCCAGACCAACCGGTTCGTCCTGAAGGTTGTGCCGCTTCAGCGTTCGCAGCTCCGAACCTCTCGATCGCATCTGCGCGCCGCGTGCGGACAGCTGCGGGAAAAGAATATTGCCGCGTCGAAGGAGACGTCACAACGTCCGGTGGTCACGCCCCTCCTGGCAGGGCCGCCTTCATGCTCAACCTGCCGGACGACTGGACCGGCAAGCTGCTGTTCCAGGGCGGAGGGGGCTTTGATGGGTTTTTGCCGCCGTTGGACGAGCGCCAACTGGGCCGCGGCTATGCCATCATCGGCACGGACTCAGGGCATGTCGGCAGTCCCGAGGCGCTGCTGCCGCCATTCGACACCAGTTGGGCGGTGGACGCCGACGGCAAGCCGGCCGAAGCCGCGCTGGCCGACTATTTCTATCGCGCCAGATCGGCCGTCAATGCTGCCGTGCGGCCGCTGATAGCCCGCTATTATGGAAAGGCGATCGACCGGGCCTATTTCGCAGGCTGTTCCGGCGGAGGCCGCGAAGCGCTGATCGAGGCGGAACGCCATCCGGAGGATTATGACGGCTTCATCGCGGGCAACCCATCGACCGACCCGCTGCGCGGCGTATCGGCGGTCGCGACCGTAAACCTCCTCTTGCGATCGCCCATCCCGCTCGAAAGATTGCCCGAGATTGACGCAGAAGTGACGCGCCAGTGCGACGCCGCAGACGGCGTGGCCGATGGTCTCGTCCAGAATCCGGCCGCCTGCAATTTCGACGTCGATACGCTTGTGGCCCGGCGGATTCTCAGCGCTGACCAGGCGAGAACCCTCCAATCCTATCTCTCGGTCCAGCGTGACGGGGAGGGGCGCTTCCTGGCCTATGGTGAACCTCTGGGCGGGCTTGGCTATCGCGGCAACGTCTATCCCGGCGCACCCAGCATGATGGGGCTGAGAGTCTCGGCTTCCGACATGCCGCCGCGTACGGCCTCGGGCCAGCCCTGGGGCAGTCTGATGAAAGGGCCGCTTGGCTGGATCGTGGGCTATGGCTCTGTCGCCAACATGACTTTCCGGCGACCGGATATGGACGTGCTGGGGTCCGAGGTGCTCACCCGAAAAGGCCTCGTCACCGCGAAGGCGAGGCGGCTGTCGATTGAACGATGGACAGCCGGTGTAGTGGCGCCGGACAATATGGCGAAATTCTTTGCCAAGGATCGCAAATTGCTGATCTATCATGGCTATAGCGACCATGTGCTGAATCCCTATGCCACGATCCGGACCTATCGCCGGATGCACCGATCGGCTGGCGGAACGCAGGCGGCGATGCGCAACGCGCGCCTGTTCATGGTGCCTGACATGCAGCATTGCATGGGCGGAGCAGGCCCCAACAGCTTCGATCCCATGCCGGTTCTGGAAGATTGGGTGGAACGGGGTATCGCGCCCCAGCAGATAATCGCGACCAAATATGCGGATGATGATCCGATGAAGCCCGTCAGGCGGACCATGCCCGTTTGTCCCTATCCGGCGATGGCTCGCTACATCGGGGCGGGTGACGTCGACAAGGCGGAGAACTGGCGCTGCGACGCGAACGACCGCCGAGCCTTGAAGGTCGGTTCGTCCGGCCGCGCCGCAGGCCTGTCTGACGAATGAGCGGCGGCGGCGCCGCTCAGGTCAATTCATTCATCGCACCCGGTTCATAGGGCAGGATCGCGTCCAGCTGACCGAGCCGGACCTTGTGCGCCCAGTTCGGATCGACCAGCAGCGCGCGGCCGACCGCGATCATGTCGAAGTCGCCGCGTTCGATCATCTCGATCAGGCGCTCGATGCTGGCCACGCCGCTCTCCTTGCCGGCATGCGTGGTGAGGAAATCGACTTCGAGACTGACCGAACCGACAGAAATGCTCGGCTTGCCCGTCAATTTCTTGGCCCAGCCCGCCAGGTTCAGATGTGAATCGAACTCGGTTTCCCAGAACCGCCGCTGCGAGCAGTGGAAGGCGTCGACGCCGGCCTCGGCCATCGGCTCGAGCAGCGCGCCAAGATCCTGGGGCGTTTCGGCCAGCCTGGCCTGATAGTCATGAATCTTCCACTGGGAGATGCGCATGATGATCGGAAAATCGGGACTGGTCCGGCGCCGGATTTCACGCACCGCGTCGCATGCGAAGCGAGCGCGCTTGCCGATGTCGCCGCCATATTCATCGGTCCGCAGGTTCGTCACCGACCAATTGAACTGGTCGAAGATATAGCCGTGCGCCCCGTGGAGTTCGATGCCGTCGAAGCCCATGCTGAACGCGGTCTGCGCGGCGGTTGCATAGGCATCGATGATCTCGTCGATCGTCTTCTTGCCGGCGGGCTTGGCGAGCTTCTTCGGCATGTGGCCGATCACGCCCACCATTCCCGAAGGCCCGGCCAGACGCTCATCATAGGCAGCCGGATGCTGATAGAGCGCCTCTTCGCTCGGCAGGTGCGTCTGACCTACGTGCCACAGTTGCGGAACGATCTTGCCGCCCGCGCCATGGACCTCGTCCAGCACGCCCTGCCAACCCGCGAGCGCTGCTTCCCCATAGAAATTCGGAGCGTCAACGCCATTGCCGGCGGTCACATGCGGAATCCAGGTGCCCTCGGTAACGATGAGACCGACTTCGCCCTCGGCTCGACGCCTGTAATAGGCGGCAACGTCGGCGCCGGGGATGCCGCCGGGGCTTTTCCGGCGAGTCATGGGGGCCATGACGATCCGATTGGCCAGAGTCAGACCATTGATCCGTACCGGCTCGAACAAGGGTGCGGGCGAATGGCCCACTGGTTGGTTCATCTCAGGCTTCTCTCATAATATCTTGTCGTAAAGACCGGCCAAATGGGACCGCTGGTTCAAGCGGTCCCATTTGGATGGGCGGTCAATGTGAGGAGTTGGGGGTACCAACCTTGATGCCGTAGACGCGTTCGGCATTTTGGTAGAGGATTTTGCGCTGTGTTTCGACGGGGTGGTGTCCCAGCGTTTCCTCGGCCTTTTCGCGGACGGCGGGATAGAGCGAGGAGGGGTGCGGGAAGTCGGTTTCGAACATCAAATTGTTGTCGCCGAATTCGCGGATGAAGCTGTCGACGCAATTGGCGTTCTCGAACCAGTATGAGGTGTAGATCTGGTCCATGAACATTTCCTTGGGCTCGCGCTTGAAGCGGGCGCGTTGTGCCGGCGAGAGCATTTCCTTGAAATTATGCTCGATGCCCTGGATGAGGAAGGGCAGCCACCCGGCGCCGCTTTCGACGACGACGAAGTTGAGCCTGGGGAATTTCTCCAGCACGCCAGTGAGGATGAGGTTCATCACGTCGACCGCGATCTGCATGAAGCCTGAGACGGCGGTGAAGGTCGCCAGCGGGCCGTTGAGCGAGCGGTCGGGCAGGCGCGAGGTGCGGTCGGGCAGCCACCATTTCTCCTTGTCGCCGTCGAAGGATTCGCCCGAACCGATATGGAAATTGATCGGCAGGCCCAGATCCTGGCAGGCGGCGAACAGGGGGTCCCATTCGTCCGAGGCGAGCAGCGCCTGGCCAAAGTCGCCCGGCTTGTCGGACATGGCGACCCCGGTCAGCCCCATTTTGCGGATGCGCTCCAGCTCCTTCACCGAGGCGTCGATATCCCACAGCGGCAGGGCCGCCTGCGGCAGGAGCCGCCCTTCGCCCTCGCGCTGCAGATCGACCAGCGCGTCATTATAGGCCGTGACGTGCCAGTGCCGCAGTTCGATGTCGTCGCTCACCTGCATCAGGCGCTGGGCGCCAAAGCCGATGATGTTGGGATAGAGGATCTGCGTGCCCACGCCCACGCTGTCCATGAACGCCAGCCGCTCCGCCGCATATGTGGCCGAACGGGACATCTCCGAAAAGCGCGGCAGTGTATAGGTCGCCAGCTCCTTGCTCATGTCCGGCCGAATCACCGCAGGGCCGATCATCCCGACCTCGTGATTGCCCAGAAACCAGGCCTGGTTCTCCTGCTCATTCTCCCGCACGTGCAGCACGCGGTCCCGATATTTACTTGGCGCCCGCGACGTCCACAGATCCGCAGGCTCCGCATAATGCGTGTCAATGTCGAAAATCGGCATCCGACTCAGATCCGTCATCCTCTTACCTCTCCAAATTACAATAGAGGTATCTCTACATGGTTTTTCGGCCCTAGACAAGCCGGGTAGCGACACAATGCGTCGGTCGCAGTTCCGGCGGCCGACCGCCCATCCTAAAAATGGAAAATACCATGCCAATAAGGCCGGAAGCAAAGTATAAAGGTTGCACCGCATCGCTTGCGGGAAGCAGATGTTGGCGATAAACAGATATCTTAATATGCCGATCCGCCACGCTATCAAGCCTGCGCGGACCGTGGGAAAATCGGCGCGCATCGCCGCCGCTCGCAGGGAGGATAATGTTCATGATCATCGTAACAGGGGCTGCAGGCCATCTGGGTCAAAGCGTGCTGCGCAAACTCGCGGCTGAGGGCCACGAAGTGGCTGCGGTCGACCTTGCCGGGACCGTGCCAGATGTAGGGCAGGCGACGTCGCTGACCGGCATAGACCTGAACGATGTGGCGGCAACGACTGCGGCGTTCACGACCCTTACCAGCTCGGGCAGGGTGACGGGGCTGGTGAACCTTGCCGGCGGGTTTCGCTGGGAAACGGTCGGTGATGGATCGGTCGACAGCTGGGACCTGCTCTACCGGATGAACCTTCGGTCCGCGGTCAACGCGATTCGCGCGATCCTGCCTGCTCTGCGGTCGGGTGGCGGCGTGATCGTCAACGTGGCGGCGCAGGCCGCCATCCGGGCCGCGTCGGGAATGGGGGCTTATGCGGCGAGCAAGGCCGGCGTCATGCGGCTGACGGAGAGCCTTGCGGCGGAGGAAATGGATCGCGGCGTTCGCGTGAACGCGGTGATGCCGTCGATCATCGACACGCCCGTCAATCGCGCCGACATGCCCGACGCCGACTTCGATCGCTGGGTCGCGCCCGATGCGCTGGCGGACGTCGTGGCCTTCCTCATTTCGGATGCGGCCCGGGCGATCACGGGCGCATGCATCCCGGTGACCGGCCGCAGCTGAAGCGGTGCGGCGCCGTCCGCGATCAGCGGGCGGCGTCCTCCTTGATGAAGTCCGATGCGCGTTCGCCTATCATCACCGTCGGTCCGGTGGTGTTGCCGCTGACCAGTTCCGGCATGATCGAAGCATCGACGACCCGCAGGCCACTGACTCCGCGCACGCGAAGCCGCGGATCGACCACGGCGTCTGCATCGCTGCCCATGCGGCAGGTGCCGCTGGCATGATAGCCGATGCCCGCAGTGTTGCGGACATAGAGTTCCCAGTCGGCGTCATTCTTCAGTTCGGGGTCGAGCCGTTCCTGCACCAGTTCGCCAAGTCCCGGGCTCGCGGCGATCCGTTCCAGCAACTTGCCTGCGCGCACCAATGTGTCGACGTCGCGCTGATCGCCCAGCAAATTGGGATGGATGACCGGATGATCGGCCGGATCAGCGCTGCGCAGCAAGATCTGACCGCGGCTGTAGGCCCGGTTGACCGACACGCTCATGCCGATCGCGGGACGTTCGTGGAGCGGATAGACGATTGCAGCCTTGCCCATGGGCGGCTTTGTCGTATCGAAGACGAACGAGATGAAGTTCACCTGCACGTCGGGCTGCGCGAGTTCGGGCAGAGTCTTCACGCCCGCGATCGCCTGGATCATGGGCGAGGTTAGTATACCGTCGCGCCGGAACAGGTAACGGTACATCTGGCCCGCTTTTTGGGGCAGCGTCTGCATCTGGGAGTTGAAGGTGGGTTCGCTGACCAGCCAGCGCAGCCTTATATAGGGATGCTCAAGCAAGTTCTCGCCCACATTGCGGCTTTCGGCGACCAGTTCTATGCCATGGTCGCGAAGATGGGCGGCGGGCCCGATGCCCGACCGCATCAGCAGGGCCGGGGATTGCGTGGCGCCCGCGCTGATCAGGACCTCCCTGCGGGCTCGCACGTCCTGCATGGTCCCGTCTTTCCGGCGAACGTTGACGCCAACCGCACGCCGGCCTTCGAACAGGATATTGTTCGCCCGCATATGGGTGAGTATCTCGAGATTGGGACGGTTGCGGGCCGGCTCGAGAAAGCCTTTGGCGGCGCTGCACCTTTGCCCGTCTCGCTGGAAGGTCAGCGCGTTCCATACCCCGCCGATGTCGCCGCCGCATGAGTCGTCCCGATAGGGAATGCCGAGATTCTCGCACGCGGTTACGAAGGCCGGTACCAGCGGGCTTGGCGAGCGGATGGGCGAAATCGCGAAATTTCCGGTGCGCCCGTGCGATTGATAGTCCTTCTCGCCCCGCCAGTCCTCGCCCCTCAGAAAATAAGGGAAGATCTCGCTGAACGACCAGCCCGGGCAGCCAGCCGCCTCCCAGGCGTCGTAATCGCTGCGGAGGCCCCTGTTATAGGCCATGCCGTTCAAGGCGCTGCCGCCACCCAGCATCTTGCCGGCATTCCACATCACCTGCCGGTTGTTGATCGATGGGTCGGGTTCGGCGGTGTAGCACCAGTCGGTCTTGGGATTGCCGACGAGCTTGATCACCCCGGCCGGCATGTTGACCCAGAAGCCCCGGCCGTCTCCGCCCGCTTCGATCAGAACGACCTTGACCTCGGGATCTTCCGACAGCCGGGCCGCCAGCACGCTGCCGGCGCTGCCGCCGCCCACAATGACATAATCCGCTTCGATCATAACGTCGCTCGTCCAATGCTGTTCTTATGTTCGGCAACCGCCCAGTAGGTGCGCGCCTTTATTGAGGTGCCTGGAAGAAGTCCGGGCGCGGCTTTCCGGTGGAATCCAGAACCGGCTCGAAATGGTCGACCCGATATTTTGTGCTTACCACCTTGATGGGGCCGGCGACTTCCAGCAACTTGCGCAATCCGCGCACTCCGGGCATCGCGAAGTGTCGGGCGAGCGCCTCGGTGTCGGTATATTGCTCGAATATCTGTACGCGTCCTGGACTGAAGGGATCGAGCGCCCAAGTATAGGCCTGACAATCGGGATCCGCGAGCACTTCCTCGACGACTGGCGCGAGTGAGAGGAGGATGGTCTCGGCATGATCCGGATTTAGTTCCATCGTTGCGGAAATCACTATGGGCATGTTCTGTCTCTCCTTATGATCTGTCGTTGCGGTTCGTTGAACCGCGGTGGCCCCGTGGACCCGAACAGTTGCCACGCCGAAGCGCTGCCATATTGCGTCAGACGACCCAAGGGGCTGGTCACTCCGACGCTGCCTGGCCGTCAGCATTTTGCTCGCGCGAAGCGAGCGTCAATTCAGATAACTGATTATCCCGATGGGCGCAAGTTTGCTGAACTGCGATCGCGGCGCCCCGCCGGAGAAATCTTGGCGTTTCCTGGAATCATCACGGCGGCCAGGATCGCTGCCGCACTCATCAGCGCCAGAAAGACGGATGTCATCTGATAGGCCTCCACGACGGGAAAGGTCGCCCGTCCTTTCAGGGGATCGCGGATCGTGGAGTTCGCCAACCCCATGACCAGGAATTGCGCGCCCGCCGCACCCATGAGCGAGCGTGCGACCGTCAGCAGACCGGTGGCCTCGCTCACGCGGCTGGCGTCGACCTGCGAAATGACGACATTGGGAATGCCGGTATAGAGCACGGCCGTTCCGAGCGCCGCCGCGGTCAATGCGGGAACCAGCCACATAAGTTCGGACATGTGGAAGATCGTGGTGATCCACGCGGCGGTACAGAGCAGCGCGCCGCCTGCGATGACGGTCCGGCCGCCATATCTGCCGCACAGCCAGCCCGCGACCGGTGCGCCCAGGATAACGCTGATGGTCGATGGCAATTGCAGGAGGCCGCTGGCGGTTGCTGAAAGGCCAAAACCGACGCCCGTCCATGTCGGCTGCTGGAACAGCAGCGTGAAAAAGGGAACCACCTGAAAGGTGCCAAGGGCGGCGAACATCAACGCCAGATAGGCCATGAGGATCGCCCGGTTGTCCAGTTGTCTGAGATCGATCAGCGGTTTGGCCCGGCGTAACTCATGGCGCACCCACCAGGCGAACAGCATCGCACCGCCGATAAGGCTCGCGAGGATATGGGGGCTTGACCATCCCCAGCTTCCCCCCTTGCTCAGGCCGAGCAGGATCAGCCCGGCTGCAGGCGGGAAGAGCAGCGCGCCCAGGGGATCGACGGGAATGCGCCCGGTCAAGCGCGAAGAGGCCGGCAAAAGCAGTTGAACAAGCAGGGCCGCCAAAAGGCCGATAGCCGCGCTGACCCAAAAGACGGAACGCCAGCCGAAATGGTCCACCGCGACGCCGCCCCCAACCAGTCCCGCCGAAGTTCCAACGGCGCTGATTGCGGTGATGAGGCCGATGCAGAAGGGGATTTGGCGCGCGGGCAGATGTTCCCTGAGCAGGCCGAAGCAGAGCGGCAGGATCGCCACAGCTACGCCCTGCACCGCACGGCCGGCGATGACACCGGCCAGCGTCGGGGCCAGCGCGCTGATCAGCGAGCCGGTGACGGCGACCACGATCGTGGCCAGAAGCACGCGCTTGCGGCCGAGCAGGTCGCCCAGCCGGCCTACGATCGCGGCTGTTCCGGCCGCCACCAGCATATAGGCGGTCACGAGCCAGCCGCTCGATATCGGATCGCCGAAATCCTCCAGCACCGATTTGAAAGCCGAGTGGATCATCGTCGTCTCGAAGCTGGCCACCAGATCGGCGATGGCCAAGGGAATGACGATCAGCGCCGAGCGGGCAAGCCCCTGATATTCCGTTGATGAGCCGTCAGGCCGATCCGCCGACATTCTCGTTCCTTTTGCTGCCCACGTCAGAACCGGGTCGTCATCTGGACCCCATAGGTTCGGGGTTCGCCATAGAGGAAGGTGGTCATGCCGGACGAACTGCCCTGCGGCACACCCCCGACGGCGTACAACTTGTCGGTGAGATTCTTGCTCCACAGGGCGAGGTCGAAATCCTTGCCGCCAACCCTGCGCCATTCGAGGCGGGCGCCGAGCGTGGCATAGCCCGGAGCAAAGCCTTCATGGTTGAGGACGGTGTCGGAATCGAGCGCGATCCGGCTCGTGGCATAAACCGTCGCGGAGGCGATCAGGGCATCGCCGCGATCGCTCAGATCATGGGCCCAGCGGGCGGTGAAGCCGCCGCTGTGGCTTGGAACGCCGATGAACTTGCTGGCGGAAACGTCGACGCCCGCGTCGATGAAGCCACCGTCATAGGTTGCCTTGAGATAGGCGTAGAATGCTGATAGCGAGAATTCGCTGATCTGGATCAGGCCTTCCGCCTCAATGCCCTTGATCCTGCCATTGCCGACATTGAGGATCACCGCGGTGGTGGGCAGGCCGCCGGTGATCTGCCGCTGGATATCCTCATATTTGCTGGTGAAGGCGTCGACGTTCAAGCGGCCGAGCACGGGGCCAAGATCATAGGTCCACTTCGCCCCGATCTCATAGTCGGTGACCACTTCCGGCTGATATTCAGGATCGTTGGCCGAGGCGATGATCGTGTTGAAGCCGCCGTCCTTGAAGCCGCGGCGCGTGGTCGCGTAGAGAAGCAGGCCGTCGACGGCCTTCCAGTCCAGGCTGAAGCTATAGCCGACATCCTCATATTTTCCGGTGAGGATGCGATAACATTGCGATGCGGGCGTCGAAGGGCTGTTGCCTATGCCGGGCAGAGAGCAGGTGTAGCCCGACAAGGGCAGCGGCCTGTTGATGGGTCCATTGGCGGCCAGACGGCCGAAGCTCGATTTGCGTATATCCCAGCTATAGCGCAGGCCTGCCGTGATCGAGAATTGCCGGGCGGCACCCGCATGGTAGGTGGCCTGCGTGAAGACGGCCTTGCTCCGGTCCCGGAACTGGAAGGTCACGAAGTTGGAAGAGGTGGTGGTCGGCGACGACCCCGTATTGCCAACGCGGCCTGCACGGAACGTGTGGAGCCCGCCAGGCGATTCCGCATCCAGATAGAAAGCGCCCGCGATATATTCCAAGCGATTGTCGAACACTGTGCCGCTGACCTGGAATTCCTCAGTGAACTGCCGCAGGTTCATGTCCGGGTACATCTTGACCCCGGAGCCGATGGAAAAGACCGTTGGCAGGCTGCCATTCTGGGCATAGCGAACGTCAGTGCCGTCCGTATCCGAGCCGAAATTGACCTTCACCCGTTCGAACGCGGCGATATTCTTTAATGTCACATTGCCCAGTTCGAGCCTTGCGGTGTCGGCGATCAGGTGGATGGTGCGTGAAGCGCCTAGTCCTTCCTGCGTGTTGCTCACGCGGCGCGGACCCCATTGCTGCTGCTGGGCAAGAGCCGTCAACAGGCGGCCGCCATCATAGGTAGACGTGATCTTGCCCGGCCGGATGATGGAGAGGATGAACGCCGATCCCCCCTCGTCAGCATCCAGCCCGGTATAGACCAGGTCATTGCGAAAATCGTCGCTTGGCTCAAAGCGCAGAAAGACGCGCCAACTGTCCTGATGCTGGTCGTTGAAATCGCGCCCCGACAGATTCTTTACATAGCCGTCGCGGCGGATCATGTTGCCGGAAACGCGCAGCCGGAGCGTTTCCGAAACGGGCAGGTTGACGGCGCCGCGCAGGTCGATCGCATCCAGATTGCCATAGGATGCGTTGAGATAGCCGCCGAAATCGTCGCCGGGAGCCGTTGGCGTGAGGAGCACGGCGCCGCCGTTGGTATTCCGGCCGAACAGGGTGCCTTGCGGTCCTCGCAGAACCTGAACCGAGTCGATATCGTAGAGGGCAAAGGCGGCGCCGCCCTGAGATTCCAGTGGAACGTCCGCGAAATAGGCGATCACGCTGGGAAGCGCGCCGCCGAAAGTCTGACCTTGTCCCCGAACGTTGAACTGCCCGCTTTGCTGCTGCCCGCTGCGGGATGTCAGCGAGAGGCTGGGCGCAAGGTTCTGGATATCCTGCGCCGAGATGATCCTCTGTTCTTTCAGGATTGTGGGTGTTGCAGCCGTTACCGACAGGGGAACCGACTGGAGGCTCTCTTCGCGTCGCCGGGCCGTAACCACGATGTCCTGACCGATATTGGCCGCTCCCGCCGCCTTGGAGGGCGGAGCCTGGTCCTGCGCGATGGCCGTCGCTGCCGCGAACGAAAGGCAGGAAGCGCCGAGCGTGGCCAAGCTCCGAACGCTATGGCCGCGCATCATCCTATCGAAACCCATAAACCCCTCCCAGAGTTGACTGTTGTTATCCGTTCGAATGCGAGATCATCGTGGCGCGAACCCCTCCGTGCCGCTTTGCGCAGGCATTCCGCCTCTTTCGACTGATGTTAGAGGGGGCGGACCGCATCGCCCGGTAGGCCCACGCCGATCCGGCCGTGGCTGCCTTCCAGCTCAACTCCGCCACCCTCCTGCCCAGCTCTATTGAGATTGTTCTTTTTAAAGAGATATCTCATTTTGGCGATGGATACAACCTCTACAAACCCGCATAGGATGGCGTTCAAGCGCTCCCATTTTTTGCGCGTGGTGCCTCAATTTGAGGCGTTGGGGGTATCCTGTCCGACTCGATGTAGCGAGGGCTATCCAACTTTACACGAAAAATCGTTCAGTATATGTGAAGCATGTTTCCGGGGCATGTTGGGCCACCGGCCCCCCGCAGCGCCGCCGGCCCGGGGATCAATGGGAGAGAAAGACCAGGTCATGACCGAAAAAAGCAAACGGCCCCCTTTCGCCGTCGAACTCGCGGGCATCTTGCCGGCCTTGGAAGGCTATGTTCCGGTCAACATGCAGGAGGCCGACCTCCCCAGGTTCCGGCAGCTCAGCAGTGTGACGCGCGAAGACCTGATCGGGGATGCACCGGTCGACTGCGTCGACCATGTCATTCCCGGTTTCGACGGAGCGGAGATCATCGTGTCGGTCATTTCGCGCGCGGATCACAAGACTGCGGGTCCGGGCATTTATCACGTCCACGGCGGCGGCATGGTGATGGCGAACCGTTTTGCCGGCGCCCGCGCGCTGGTCGACTGGGCGATCAAATATGACGCGGTGTGCGTGAGCGTGGAATATCGGCTGGCGCCGGAATTTCCCGCGCCGGTCCCCGTGGAGGATTGCTATGCCGGGCTTCAGTGGATGGCTGCCAACGCGGCCATGCTGGGCTTTGACCCCGATCGGCTCCTCATCTTCGGAGGAAGCGGGGGCGGGGGCCTCTCCGCAGGCGCAACGCTGCTCGCGCGGGATCGGGGCGGACCGCCGCTCTTGGGGCAACTGTTGCAGTGCCCGATGATCGACGATCGCGACTGCACCGCCTCTTCCCGCCAATATGAAGGGGTCGGCGTCTGGGATCGGACGAGCAATAACACCGCCTGGAAGATGATCCTGGGCGAACGCTGCGGGGCCGCCGACGTATCGCCCTATTCCGCGCCCGCGCGCGCCACGGACCTCAGCGGCCTGCCGCCGACCTTCATCGATGTGGGCGCGGCCGAGGTGTTTCGCGACGAGGATGTCGCCTATGCCTCCGCCATCTGGGCAGCGGGCGGCGATTGCGAGTTGCATGTCTGGAGCGGGGCCTTTCACGGATTCTACGATATCGCGCCGCAGTCCCGACAGGCGCAGGCATGTCTGGTGGCGCGGGAAGCATGGCTGGACCGGCTGCTGCATCCTTGATCGGGACTTTCGCCATCGGTCGCGCCCGGCTATAGGTCGCAACCGATGGCGACCGCTTCGCGCAAAATCAGCCGCAGGATGGGCCGGCCGCGGAACAAGGACGTCGATCGGCGCATCCTGACAGCGGCGATCGAACTGTTCGTCCGCGCCGGCTGGCAGGATTTCGTCATCGAAGAGGTGGCGCGGCGGGCGCGCGTCGGAAAAGCCTCCATCTATCTGCGCTGGAGCGATAGGGAGGCGCTGCTGCGCGACGCTCTGCTCGCCTTTTTCACGCCTTGGCCGGTGGTGCCCACCGGCAGCTTTCGCGAGGAGCTGCAAGCGCTGGTAAGGGCCGTGCTGAGCGAATTGTCGGCGGACATCGGCTGGTCCATCAGCCGCGTCCAGTCTGATCCCGACATCCCTGCGGGGATAGCGCAGTTATGCCGCGGGCTGATTGCCGAACGGGTGGCCGTGGTCGAGCGTCTCGTCGAATCCGCCAAGCAGCGGGGCGAGATTCCGGCCGATGCGCCGACCCGCCTCATCATGGAAACGGTCACCGGTGCCGCCCTGGGTCATGCGGGTCTTGCGCGTTACAGCGAACCGGCTCCGCATGGACGGGACGACCCCGACGATTTTGCCCGCACCCTCGTCGACTTCCTTTATCCCGCCTTCTGCCGATCCTCCGGCTGATCGGCCCAGATCGCCAGCGCATCGAGGCATTCGACATCGCTTCCGGTGACCCTGAGCGGATTGATTTCCAGCGATACCAGCTCCGGCCCCAGAGCCAGCGCAGCATCGCCGATCGCAGCGATGACCTGCGCCAGTTTCTTCCGATCCACGGCCGGCTGCCCTCGATAGCCATCGAGGAGCTTGCGGGCTTTCAGGCGGCCCAGCATCCGTTCGACCTGGTCCGGCGTCACCGGCAGCAGGGCAAGATCGGCGTCCTTGAGGATTTCAACCCACACGCCGCCAAGCCCCACCGCCAGCACGGGACCCCAGGCCGGATCCCTCGCGATGCCGACGATCAGTTCGAGACCGGCGGGACGCATCGGCGACAGGATGACGCCTTCGATGGCTGCCTTGGGCTTTTGCCCGGCGACGCGCGCGACCATCGCTTCATATTCGCGTGCCGCCGCCGTTGATCCGGAAATGTTGAGCGCAACTCCGCCGACTTCGGTTTTGTGCGCGATATCCGGGGAGTGTATTTTGAGGACGATTGGCCCGTCCTGTTGTTCGGCAAACTCCGCGGCCTCATCCGCAGACCTCGCGATCCGCGCCGGTATGACCGGCACGCCGCGGCTCTCCAGATAGTCGAGCGTCTCGCGTTCTGTCCGGGGACGCGAGGCGGGGCGCGCGGTCGCGGCGTTTGCGTCCCGCTGTTCAAGTCCCTCCCGCACCTTGGCCGACCAGCGGAACGCTGCTCCCACTGCCGCCATGGCATGGCCGAGGCCCGCCACGGACAATGGCATGCCGGTCTCCGATAGCGTTTCGCGCCCATAGTCGCTGACGCTCAAATAGCTTTGCGGCATCAGGAAGCCGGGAACGCCGGACCTGCCGATCCCGGCGGTCAGATGGGCGATGACGGGGCGTCCCAGCACATCGCCCTCGGGCGTCCGGGCCAGGTCGAAGCAGGCGGCGACAAGCGCGACCGAAGGGTCCTGGCCGATGGTGGCGAGAGCATCCTCGAAGGCCTGGAGGTTGGCCAATACCCCGCCGGTCACGTCCAGCGGATTATGGGTCGACGCATAAGCGGGCAGGGTGGCCGCGAGTTGGCGCGTCGTGTCGGCGGCGAGCGCGGCGAACGGCACGCCCTGCGCTTCTCCCAGATCAGCGATCATCTCGCACGCGCCGCCCGACATGGACGCCGCGGCAAAGCCGCCTTCGCCGAGCACTCCGGTATGTCCGATAAGATTTGCGGTCTGGAGCAGTTGCTCGATCGTATCGACGCGGATGATCCCCAGGTCGCGGCAGACCGCGTCAAAGACCCTGTTATCGCCGACCAGGGCGCCGGTATGCGCTTGCGCGACCTGCGCGGCGAGTTCCCCCACGCCGACCTTGAGCAGCACGATCGGCTTTCGCGCCAGCAGAGCCTGCCCGGCGGCGCGAATGAACGCGTCCGGCCGCCGCACGGATTCAGCGAAGATGGCAATGGCCTTCGTCGCGGGATCGGCGACCATGAAGTCGATGGCGTCCGACATGTCGACCATCGCCTCGTTGCCGAGTGCGACGACATGGGTGAGGGCGACATTGGTGGCATGTGCGGTATTGGAGATGATCGCTGCGGTCGCCCCGCTCTGGCTGATCACCCCGACCTTGGGATCGGGCAGGATCGGCAGCGTGACTGGAACCGCCGTCAATGCGACGCGATCGACCATGTTGACGAAGCCCAGGCTGTTGGGACCCATGAGGGTAAGGCCCAGCGATCGGGCAAGGTCGAACAACCGGTTCTGCTCGACGGTTCCCGCTTCTCCCAATTCCGCAAATCCCGAGGTCACGACCACGCCCTTGGTGATGCCGGCCCGTGCCATGTCGCGCAGCGTTTCCTCCAGCGCGGTCGCCGGCACCATGATGAACGCGGAATCGACCGGGGCACCGATCGCGGTGGCGCTGCGCACCACTGGCCGTCCGAGGACAGTTTCGCCGCGCGGGTTGACCAGATGGATGGGGCCGTCAAATCCGATGCGTTCAAGCGTGGCCAGTACCAGCCCCGCCCAGGGATTCTTTTCCGACGCACCCAGGATCGCGACCGACCGCGGCGCGAAAAGATCTTTCAGAAGTGCGTTCATGTCCTCTCCATGGACCGTTCCGCGCGATGTCATCGCGCGGAACGGCGTTTCGGTGTTGCGCCAGCGATCCCATGCGCCAATGGCTGGCCGGGGGCCTAGAGCGAGCTGCGTTAAATCGGACGCAGGCCGCGCGCTCTAGTTCTTTGTTATCGCATCGTTTTAAGCGCAAAACCGGTTCCCACTTTTGCGCAAGATGCTCTAGACTGTGACGTACCATATCTTAATCAGTTACCTCAATAGGCTTTGACAAGAAAAGTGCGTCCTGCAACCGTTCCACAGCGGTCAGCGGTTTTTCCACATGGGCGGGCGTTTCTGGGCAAAGGCGGTCATGCCTTCCACCATGTCCTCGCTGACCAGCAGGGCGTCGAGTGCCGGCGAATGCAAAATGTTTTCCGCAATCTCCTCGACATCCGCGTGGCGATCGCCCTCCGCAATCAACTTCATGGTGATTCTGACGGATGTGGGCGAGACGCTGGTGATCTCCCGCGCCAGCGCCCTTGCCGCCTCCAGCGCCTGACCCGGCTCCGACACCCGGTTGATCAGCCCCAGGGTGCGGGCTTCGGCGACTTCCATGGCACGTCCAGTTAACAGCAACTCCATCGCGATCTTGCGGGGAATCTGCCGCTGGAGGCGGATCGTTCCGCCCGCCCCGGGGACCACCCCGACCTTGACTTCGGAGAGCGCGAAACGCGCGGCCGGATCCGCGACCACCAGGGTTGCGGCCAGCACGATCTCCAGGCCGCCGCCGAAGGCCGCCCCGTTGACCGCCGCGATAAGGGGCTTGGTCCAGCGGCGGCTGGTGATACCGGCAAAGCCGCTCAATGGAATGACGGTACGGCCGCCGGCCGCGGCCTTGAGATCAGCGCCGGCGCAAAAGGCCTTGTCGCCCGCGCCGGTGATGATCGCGACCCACAGGTCGGAATCCGCTTCATAGGCATCGAAAATGCCGGCCAACTCGTCATGGGCCGCTTGCGAAATGCTGTTGCGCTGGTAGGGCCGATCGATCACGACCTCTAGGATATGGTCATGCCGCTGGACGCGCACGGTCTCATAGTGGTCGTGGAAAGCGGGCGGAGCAGCCGGGAAAGCGTCGCCAAGCGCCTTTTCGCTGAAAGCGAAGCGGTTGCCTTCGGCGCGGTGGCATACCGCGATTTCCCGTCCGATCGGATCGCGCTCCACCATCTCCGTGAGCGTGGCCACATCGGCGGGATTGGCGAGGAAACGTTCGCCGCTGGCGAGTTTCCCGATCACCAGCCCAAGGCTTGGAACCCCCTTTTCGTAGAGGATGGAATAGGTGAGGATGCAGGCTTTCCCATTCGGCGTCCGGGAGACCGGCGCTCTGGCCTGACGGTCAAGCCGGGCCTGGAGCGCGCCAGGCGGGCAGGGGCGCCATTCCTTCGCCTGGCTGGACAGGATCATCACGCCATATTTGCTGAGATAGCCGCCATTGGCCCCGACCATTCCGAAAGTGCCCGGCTCATCGCGCAGCCGCTGCATCATCGTCGCGATGGCATGCATCGAATAATTGTTTCCCGGTCCACCAAAATAGGGGAGGCCGCCAGTGACGGTCAGGCTCCGTGAATCCGCCGGAGACAGCCCAAGGACATCGACGGCCGCAGCAAACACCGCCACGGGGAAGCAACTGTAGAAATCGAAAAAGCGCATGTCGGCAGCGGTCTTGCGCGCCATGTCGAAAGCATATTCCAGGGATGCCCGGATCGCTGCCGATCCGCCGATATCATCTCGCTCGAGGATGTCGGGTTCCTGAGCTTCGGCCCATCCATGCACGTAGATCCATCGATCCTGGGGGATGCCCAGTTCCCGGGCTTTCCCTGCCGAAACCAGAAGGACTGCGGCGCCCTGGTTGACCTGGTCGCGCGATACGAGTTTGAGCGGATAAGGGTCGGCAATCATGCGATTGCGTTCCGTGACGGTGATGATCTCCTCTACGCTCGCCGGCTGCACATCGGCGCTCGAATAGGGATTGGCGGCAGCCACTGCCGTGAAGGGCGCGAACAGCTCCCCCATCGCCCGGCGATAGTCGCTGGCCGAAAGGCCAAGACGGGCCCGTCGCGCATTTTCGATCAGGCCATAGCCGACGGCCGCCGATCTCAGGCCATGGTCGATGCCCTGACGGGTAACGAGACCTTCGAGTCCGCGCCCGCGATCCTCCATCGCTTCGTCGGCATGTTCCGACCAATCGCGCGTCTCGCCCGCCGACTTGAGATGCCTGACGGTGGACAGCGCCTCCCCGCCAAAGGCCAAAGCGACATCAGCCTCGCCTTGCGCGATCCGCTGGGCGAGATCCATCAACAGGGCCACCGGCGACTGTCCGCCCGTCTTTTCCAGAATCGCGGTGTGCGGCTTCAGGCCCAGTCTGCGCGCAACGGCGAGCGGGAATTTGTCCGCTTTGCCGAATATGGCCGGCTGCGACGACGAATCCTCGAACGTCCGGACGCTGCCAACGATTTCGATCTGACCGAGGATCATATCCGCGGCACCGGTGTCCTCGATCGCGGCCCGGGCGGCCGCCATCGCCATTTCCACCGGAGACCAGCCCTGAAAGTCGGGCGAGTCCAATCGCTCGACCGCCTGGCCCGCACCGACGAGGACAGGGGTTCTATCGGAAATCATCATCTCTCCTCTCGCTGACATCGTCTTAAAGAGTTTACTCAATAACGCTCTGTCAAGGGAAAGTCGAGTTCAGCACATCGGAGGAGGGATAAAAAACCGGCTTTTGCGTTTTCAGCCCGCGCGCGATCCGTTGCTGACCGTCTCCCGCATCCAGACGACCGTCTGCTCGGCGGAGCGGCGTGCTTCGATCGCGGCTATCGACGGGTCGCTGTCCAGCACCGCCTGAACAACCTTGAGCCGCCGTTTGCTTGTCTCCTCCACGCGTTCCGGCCGGCCTCGGAAAACATCGAGTTCGGGTGCGATCGTGCTGATTAGTTGCAGCAGGATCTCAAGATAAAGATGCAGCACCGTGTTGCCGCTCGCTTCGCCGATCAGGTCGCCGAAACGCCGTTCCGCGCGAAGGAATTCCCGATAGGACAAGCCCTCCCGAAGCCTTTGCTGCTCCTGTTCAAGGAAATCCTTCAGATCCTCCCGCGCCGGCGAACTGGAATTGCGAGCCGCCAGTTCGACCAGCGCCACGCGGATCGGCCCGATCGCGTTCAGCATGTCCTCGAGCCCCGTCTTGCGGGTTTGCAGGAATATCGCCGCGGTATGCGCCACCGCGGAAAATGTCGGACGTTCGGCGAAATATCCCCCGCCAACGCCGCGCCGGACGCGAACGAGCTGTTCTTGCGACACCAGTCCCGCCGCTTGCCGCAATGTCGGGCGGCTGATGCCGTAGCGCGCGATCAAGGCTTCCTCGCTGCCGATCAGCGTTCCCGGTTCGGTAGCCAGCGAGTCAGCGCGCAGGGAACTGACCGTCCGCAGGACAGCGGAGTTGGTTTTCTCCCCGACCAACATCGGGAGATTCTCGCCACTTACCCAACTGTCGCCATTTCCCTTTTGTAGCATGCCAAACCTGATCCTCACCGATAGAGCTGGCAATTCTGTAACCTTTGTATGGCGTCCTCACAAGGATAGTCGTGGGCGGCAGCGCCAATTTTCGGGGTATGCCCTTCCCATCGCAAGCTATAGCGGTTTCTCTATCATCCCTCGGCTTCCCACGGAGAGGCGCTTTGCGGCGCCGTCGCCGTGAGCAAGGGGTTTTGCACTCAGCAATTGCGATAGGCGGTGACGGGCGGCGGCTCTGGCAGGCGCACCGGTCCCGACTTGCGGGAAGCCAGCAGCACGGTCACGCTCGCCCGGACATTTTCCTGCCCGCGCTGGTTCACGCCCTTGACCTCGATCTCGACCGACGGTCCCCACGGCGCGTCCGGGGTGACTGCCACGATCCTGCCCGACAGCCAGGTGGTGTCGCCGACATAGTTGAAGTTCCGCAGTTCATAGCGCAGCCGATAGAGCCAGGCATCGTTTCCCATGAAATTGGTGATCGCCTGGCAGACCATGACATAGCGCATCGGCCCGATGTCATAGGTCCCGAGCACTCCCACCTTGTCGGCAAGGACCGGATCCCAATGGACGCGCTGGATGGTGTCCCAGGCATTGAACTCGTTGCGCGAATAGAAGCCCTTGAGGCGCTTGCGGTTCTCATAGGCCAGGCGGAACGGAGGATTGCCATAGGTCAGCCAGCCCGCGCCCATATGGAAGTTGATCAGGTCGGTAATGGTCAGCGGCCCCTTGACCATGACCGGCAGTTCCATCCCCACCGCCATATCTTCAATGTAGAGCGTATCGCTGCCCCGTATATATTCGGCGTCATAGGCGGCTTCAATCGAGCGCAGCTGTTCATCGGTGTAATGCGCGGGCTCATCCCTGGTCTTGGCTGCCTTGCTCTTTTCCGAGGACTGCCGTTCGGCATGGACGAACCAGCGCGAACTGGTCACATGGACATTCTCGTCGCTGTCCCAATAGCAGTTGGCATTGTTGACGATGACGCTGCGACTGGCGAACTTGCTGACCTTCTCTTCGACATCGGCCACCCATTCCGACTTGAAAAGCTCGGTCCCTTCGACGATCGGCCGATGATAGTAATATTCGGCACCCGAATGATAGAGCTGCACGCCGCGAAGCGCGCCGCGGGTGGCCTGTTGCAGGTCCGTCGACACAGAGCGCGTGCGATCCCATCCCATCGACCATTCGAAGCCCGGCGGAGCGACGGACGCTCCCCAGCAGGATGCCCGGGCGACTTCCGGATCGGCATAAAAGGGATTGGCATCGCCGATCGACAAGGCCCAGCGGCGCACGCAATCGGCGGTCGCCGTCGGGTTCCACGGAAAATCGGTATATCCTTTTCTGAGAGTGGGATTCGGGTAACCGATTCGCATCCTCATCTTGGTGATATCCTCATCGGTGATCCGACCCCGGATCAATCCGTCATCCACCTTCTCGCATGTGTCGCTCATGAACGCCTTTCAAGCTGAAAAGCCCGATGGATCGGGCTTCTGTCCCACCGCCGATGCGGTTTTCCCCGCGTCGCGCCTGCCCCTGCTGATCATCGGCTATACGATGAGGGAACATGACCGACTGACTTTGCAAGCGTAATACAGGTTCCTCTATTGCGCAAGTGGCGACAAAATCAACTTGCACGAAAGCCGCTTCGGCGAGCGAGAGCTCGAACTAGGGGGAAAGGAATGGGTTCCGTCAGGGGCGAGTGGTCTGGCCGGTCTCGACCCGCCCGCCTCCCAGAGCGATGTACAGCGACACGCCGTTGCGAAGCTCCGCCAGTTGCAGGGCAAGCAGTTGCTGCTCGCCGGTGAACAGGTTGCGCTCGGCGTCCAGGACCTCGAGATAGATGGCAATGCCGTTGGCATAACGCAGCCGTGCCGTCCTCGCGAGCCTGCGTTGGGCGTCCACCGTCCGCCTTTGCGCATCGATCTGTCGGGCGTACCATAGCCGTCCGGCGAGGCCGTCCGCCACCTCGCGAAAGGCCTGCTGCGCCGCTGCCTGATAGGCCGCGCCCGCCTCGCGAACCTGTGCCCTCGCAACGGCAAGCTCTGCCTTGCGGCGCCCCCAGTCCAGAAAGGGTATATCGATCGCGATGCCCAGCGTGGCGGTGCGCGAATGGGAAGTCAGCAGGTCGTCCAGCGCCGTCGACGCCCATCCCTGCGCGCCGGTGAGCGAGAACGTCGGCAGGAAAGCCGCCCTGGCCGCTCCAACATCCGCATTGGCAGCCCTCAATTGCATTTCCGAAGCGATGATATCGGGGCGATCCATCAGCAGCGTTGAAGGGATCCCGGCCCTGAGGGGGGTGAATTGCGCGCTTTGCGTTATCGGCAGCGGCGGCGGGAGAGGGCCTCCGACTGCCCCGCCGATCAGCAGGTCGAGCAGGTTTCGCGTCTGTTCCACGACGCGCTGCTGTTCGGCGAGTTCGGCTTCGGCTTGCGTCGCGAGCGATGTCGCCTGGTCGAAATCGGCGCTCGATGTGAGGCCGGCGTCAAGCCGCATGCGGGCGATGCGCTCTCCCTCGCGCCGGCTGACGACGGCATGCTGGGCCAGGATGATCCTCTGTTCACCCGCGCGAATCGCGTAATAGGTCTCGGCAACCTGGCCGATAAGCGCCAAGCGGAAGGCACGTTCGGAGGCAGCCGTGGCGAGATAGCGCGCTCGCGCAGCGTCGCTCAGATTGCGAAGCCGTCCCCAGAAATCGAGCTCGAACGAGGGCATCGAGACACCGATGCTCAAAAGGTCGTAGCTGGCCGAACCGGAGGCGGGCGTTTCCCCGGCGCCGCCCGGCACGCCCGCCGCCAGCCCCGCTGCGGACGGACGGGCATGCGTTGCGCTTGCGCTCAAATCCAGTTCGGGAACGCGGGCCGCGTCGCGAATGCGAAATCGGGCCCGCGCCTGCTCGACCCGCGCGACCGCCTGGGAAAGATCGCGATTATGCTCGAGTGCCGTGGCGATCAGAAAGCGCAACTGTGCATCGGCGAAGAACTCATGCCAGCCCAGCAACCTGCCCGGCGATGGGTCGTCCGCAGGCAAGAGCGGATAATGGGACGGGAGGGTCGTCGCCGGCCGCTGAAAGGTGGGGGCGAGATTGCAGCTTGCCAGCGCAAGCGGCAGCGAGAGCAGTGGGAAGCGTATCCTAGCCTTCATCGGTTGCTCGCGGATCGTCGTCGAGGGGCCGCCGGCGGTCGCCGGTCAGCCACCGGCGAACAGCGACGTAGAAGAGTGGCGTGAAGAAGATGCCGAAAGCGGTCGCGGCTATCATGCCGCCCATCACCCCGGTGCCGACGGCATGCCGGCTGGCGGCGCCCGGACCGCTGGCGAGGACGAGCGGGATCATGCCCAGGATGAAGGCGAGGCTGGTCATGAGGATCGGGCGCAGGCGCTGTCGGGCGCCCTCGATCGTCGCCTCCATGATCGATCGACCGTTGCCCTCGTCCTTCAGGGCGAACTCGACGATAAGCATTGCATTTTTGGCGGCCAGGCCGACGATCGTGATCAACCCGACGTTGAAATAAACGTCCGCGGAAAGCCCGCGCAGGAGCGAGAACAGCACCGCGCCCATGACGCCCAGGGGGACCACCAGCAGCACCGTCAGGGGAATAGACCAGCTTTCATACAGGGCGGCGAGCAGGAAGAAGACGACCATCAACGACAGGAGCACCAGCCATGCGACCTGCCCGCCGGCCTGCGTCTCCTCAAAAGCCGTGCCGGTCCATTCATAATGCTGATCGCCCCGCACATGGCGCTGGGCGATGCGCATCATCTCGTCGAGTGCCTCGCCGGAGGCATGCCCCGCCGCCGCCTGCCCTGAAATGGCGAGCGAGGGATAGCCGTTATAGCGCTCGAGCTGCTGAGGGGCGGTGATCCAGTGGACGCGCGCGAAAGCGGAGAAGGGGACCATGTCGCCCTGGATGTTGCGAACGCGAAGTCCCAGCACGTCGGTCGCGACCATGCGATGACTGGCATCGGCCTGAAGAAAGACGCGCAGGACGTTGCCGTTGAGGGTAAAATCATTCGCATAGGCAGAACCGAAGGCGATCGAGAGCGTCGCATCGACATCGGCGATGGACAGGCCCAGCGACCGCGCCTGGATGCGATCGATCTCGACATGAAGCTGCGGCGCTTCGGGTTGGGCCTCCGAACGCACGCCCATCAGCGCGGCGCTTTTGCCGGCCTCCGCAAGTATGGCGTTCTGGACGTCGAGCAACCCCTGCCGGTCGCCGGAGCGGCTCTCGAGTTTCATCGAAAAGCCGGTGGCGTTGCCCAGCGCCGGAATGGGCGGCGGCGACAGGCCGAAGATCGAGGCATCCGGTATTTCGCTGACGAAACCCATGACCTTGCCGATTACCGCGTCGGCGGTATCGCCCGAACCCGATCGTTCCTCCCAGGGTTTCAGCCGCACAAAACTGAGCGCGGCGGTCTGGCCCTGACCGAAGAAGTTGAAGCCGAGCACCGATACGACGGCTTGGGTTTGGGGAAGGCTTGCGAGAAATTTCTCGGTTTCCCGGACGGATGCCGCCGTGCGCTGAAGGGTGGCGCCCGGCGGCGCATCATAATTGACGAAGATATAGCCCTGATCCTCGGTCGGCAGGAAGCCGCCGGGAAGCCGGCCGAACAGCAGGGCGGACATCAGCACCAGCAGCGTGAAGACGGCGAGCCAGCGGAGGGGCCGGCTGAGCATGCGGCGGACCGCGACCTCATATCGTTGCGTGCCCCTTGAGAACCGGTCGTTGAACCCGCGGAACAGGCGCCGGAGGAGCGAGCCGACTGCGGACCCCGCGGTGGGCGAGGAGGGCGCCGGTTCGGCCGGTGGCGAATGGCGCAGCAGGATGGCGCACAGGGCGGGCGTCAGCGTTAGCGCCAGCAGAGCGGAAAACAGGATGGATACCGCAAGCGTGATCGAAAACTGTCGATAAATGCCCCCGGTCGAACCGGGGAAGAAGGCCATCGGAATGAACACGGCCACCAGCACCAGCGTGATGCCGATGATCGCGCCGCTTATCTGCTCCATCGCTTTCACCGTCGCCCAGGGTGCCGACAGGCCTTCTTCGGCCATGATCCGGTCGACATTCTCGACGACGACAATCGCGTCATCGACAAGGATGCCGATGCCCATGACCATCGCGAACAGCGACAGGGTGTTGATCGAGAAACCGGCCAGATAGAGGCCGAGACAGGCTCCCAGAAAGGCGATCGGCACGACGATGGCAGGTATCAAGGTGGCGCGCCAGCCTTGCAGGAACAGGTACATCACGACGAACACCAGCACCATCGCCTCGACCAGCGTGTGGATGACGCTTTCGATCGATGCATTGATGAACGGGGTGGTGTCGAACGGTATGCTCCAGGCATAGTCGGGGGGAAAGGAGCCTGAGAGTTCCGTCATCCGGCGATGGATCGCGCGCGCCGTCGCGACGGCGTTGGCGCCGTTGGACATCTGGATGGCGATCGCCGCGATCGGGCGGCCGTCGAGATTGGCCTTGAAGCCGTAATTCTCCGCGCCGAGTTCGACCCGCGCGACATCGCCCAGGCGCACGGTCGCGCCATTGGGCTGAGAGCGGATGATGACCTCGCGGAACTGCTCGGGGCTCGAAAATCCGCCCTGGCTGACGATCTTGGCCTGAAATTCGGTGCCGGGACGAACGGGTTGGTCGCCCAGGGTTCCCTGCGGCGTCTGGCTGTTCTGTTCCCGTACCGCTGCCAGCGCTTCACCGGGAGAGATGCCGAAGCCGGCAAGCTTTTCCGGGTCGAGCCAGATCCGCATGGCATATTGGCTGCCGAAAAGGGTGACGTCGCCCACGCCCTTGATGCGGCGCAGTTCCTCGACGATGGTGTTCGACGCGTAATTGCCGAGTTCGACATCCGTCGCGCGGCCGCTTCGCGAACTGAGCGCGATCATCTGGAGAAAGCCGGAGTTGAATTCCTGGACCTGGACGCCCTGCTGGCGAACCTGGGCCGGCAGGCGTGGCTCGACGCGGCTCAACCGGTCCTGGATCTGCGATCGCGCGATGTTCAGGTCGGAACCGGACGCCAGCGTGATCGCAATCTGTGCCGTACCGTTGGCACGGCTGACCGAGTTCATGTAGATCAGGTTCCCGATCCCGTTCATTTCCTTTTCGATGACCGAAGTCACATTGCGGTCGAGCATGTCCGCGTCGGCACCGGGATAGTTGACCACGATGTTCAGTGTCGGGGGTGCGACCGAGGGATATTGTTCGACGGGCAGCTTGCTCAAGGCGATCGCGCCCGCCAGCGCCACGAACGCCGCGATGACGCAGGCGAACACCGGATGCTGTACGAAGAAGCGATTCACCGCACACCCCGGCGCGTCGCGGAAAGGGCGCGGATGCGGACCTGATCGCCATTGCGGACCTTCTGCCAGCCTGCGACGACAATCTGGTCTCCGCGCCGCAGGCCGGATCGAACGATCCACGCATCTTCGAGCTGCGCGCCCAACTCGACCATTCGGACGGATACAATGCCCTTGGCGTCGACCAGGGTCACGCTGGCTTGCCCGTTCACCATGTGGATGGCGCGCTGGGGGATGGTGACGCCTGCGGGGAAAATACCGGCCAGAATCCGGCCGCGGACGAATTGCCCCGGCAACAGGACGTGGCCGGGATTGGCGAAGGTGGCGCGCAGCGTCTGGCTGCCCGTGGACGGGTCGACCGACAGGTCGGCGAAATCAAGGTGACCCACGACATCATAAGCCGCGTCATTGGCGAGCGTCAGACGTACTTCGATGCTGCGCAAGGGCTGGGTCGACAATTCGCCGCGGCGCGCTTGGTCCATGAGCGTCTGCAGCTCGGCGTTCGAATGCGTGAAGGTCGCATGGACGGGATCAAGCTGATCGATCGTCGTCAGCAGGGTGGCGTTGGTGGCGCTGACCAGAGCGCCTTCGGTCACCTGCGCTCGGCCCACGCGCCCGGTGATCGGTGCGCGCACGGTCGCATAGCCCAGCTGGAGTTCCGCCCGCGACAGTGCCGCGCGCGCGTCAAGGACATTGGCCTCCGCCTGTCGCCAGTCCGCGCGCGCGCGGTCATTTTCGAGGGCGCTGACCGCCTTCTCGCGCACCAGCGGCCTGTAGCGGGCCAGTATCTCCGACGCATTGTCGCGTTCCGCCGTCGCCCGCGCCAGCATTGCGCGGGCCTGTTCAAGCTGGGCCAGCTTGTCACGGGAATCGATGAGGAACAGCGGCGCGCCGGCGGGAACGTCGGTGCCTTCGTCATAAAGCCGCCGCTGCACTATCCCGTCGGTCCGGGCGCGGACCTCAGCGGATCTGACCGCCTCGATTCGCCCAGGCAGATCGATGACGTTGGGCACGGGCTTGGACTCCACCGGCATGACATCCACCAACGGCGGAGGCGGCGATCGCTCGGCTTGATCGCATCCGGTCAGGGTCAGGCCGAGCAACAGCAAGGTCGCCGTACATAGGCCAAGCACGCGCAATCCCACCTCCCCAGTCTGATTATTAAGCACAATAACGTGCTTTTAATTGGACAGATGAAAAAAGCAACTGTATAGTGCTTTATCACAACTGCAAATGCGGCAGCGGAGTGGACCCTTGGCAATCAGAACGCGACGCGGCGCGGGCCGTCCGACAAAGGAAGGCGCGGCAGAAATTGCCGACCGCGTCCTTGATGGCGCCAAGCGGACCTTCTGCCGACAGGGCATATCGGGCGCGCTGATGGATGAGATCGCCATCGAGGCCGGCGTAACCAAGCACACCATCTATCGCCGCTATCCGCGGAAAACGGCCCTGCTGGAGGCGGTGGTCGAACGTGAACTGGTGCGCTTCACGCAGTGGATGGAGGCTCCCGCACGGCAAGAATCCGATCCGCTCGACATGTTGAAGCACGCGGCAAGCCGCTTTGCCGATTACGGCGCCCGCCCCGAAAATGTGACCTTCACTTTCTTCCTGCTGGCGGAAAGCGCGTTTTGCCCGGAGATGTTCGAAAGGTTTCTGCGCTGGGAAAAGCTTGCTGTCCGGCCGTTGCTGGAAAAAATCATCATCGCCCAGGCTGCGGGCCGGCTGTTGCCCGGCGACCCCCGCGACATCTGCGACATATTGAGGGGGCTGATCGACGGCTTTTCGCATAGTCTACGGCGGCCGGGATCCCAGGACGGCGCCAATGCCTGGAAGGAGCAGTTCGAGGCGCGCTGGGCCATATTCTTGCGCGCCCTGGGCAGGGCGGAATCCCTGTCCTTGGACCGTACAAGGCGCGACGCGATGCCGATAGGAACGGCGGCGTGAACGCGCACGAACCCCTGGACGAGCCGATCCTCGATGCCGGTCTTCCGATCGTCGATGCCCACCATCATCTGTGGGACCATGGCGGCCCCGATAGGGCGCCCGCTCCGGATTGCCACCCCCTGCTGGCCATGACTGCGGTACGGTCGCGCTATCTTGCAGCCGAACTGGCGGCTGATCTTGCCAGCGGTCACGCCGTAAAAGCCACGGTCTATGTCCAGTCTGGTCCGGGCTTCTACTTTTCGCAAGGTCCCGACGAACTGCGGCCGGTGGGCGAGACCGTCCATGCCAGAAAGGCCGGGGAGGCCGCGCTCGCAAGCACGGGCCTTGCCATGTGCGCGGCCATCGTCGGTTTTGCCGACCTGAGCCTGGGAGACAGGGTTCAGCCCGTTCTCGAAGCCCATCTTGAAGCAGGCGGCGGCCGGTTTCGCGGCATCCGCAACGGGATGGCGTGGGATGCCGATCCGGCTGTCATGGGACCTTTTGCCGGCAGGCAGGGCCTCTACGCGTCGAACGGTTTCCGCCAGGGGTTGCGCCGGCTGGCGGATTTCGGTCTGTCCTTTGACGCCTGGCTGCTGGAACCGCAACTGCCCGACCTGCTGGACCTCGCCCGCGCCGTTCCCGATGCGCTGATCATCCTCGATCATCTCGGCGCGCCGCTGGGCCTCGGCGCCTATGCCGGGCGTCAGGACGAACGCTTCCCTATCTGGCGCGGGCTGCTGCGGAACCTCGCCGCCTGCGACAATGTGGTGGTCAAGCTTGGCGGTCTGGGCATGCCGCTGGCCGGTCTGGGCACATTCGGCCGGACCTGTTCCTCCGTGGAACTTGCTCAATTGTGGTTCCCCTATTTCGAAACCTGTATAGAGATTTTCGGCCCCCGCCGCTGCATGTTGGAAAGCAATTTCCCGGCCGAGGCGGGGAGCTGCTCCTATCGCATATTGTGGAACAGCTTTAAGATAATATGCAATAAATTCAGTGAAACTGAGAAAGCTGACCTGTTTCATGGTACCGCTGCCAGGGCCTACCGGCTGAAGATGGCGGCGCTTCCTTCGGCGCAGGATGAAAGAGTTGAAGTTTAAACAGTAACGCTTATAGAGATATCTGAATAGGCCGAATCTCCAGATTTGGGCGGGGTCGGAAGAGAGTGAGTTCCCGCAATCAGAACGGGGACTGGAAAAGCGGAATCCTTTGGTTGGAGAGCATATGTTGCACGCTGAGGCTGAAAATCTCATTGAGCTCGCCAACGGTCGTCCCGGCCCCAAGCTGCGCGATCGCGCTCCTGAACAAGCTCGCCATATCGTTCGTGAAAGCTTTGCCACTTTGGATTGCTGCGAAGGCAGCGCAGCAGTCAGTCTGGATATCGTTCTGGAAGGCCCGGCGGGTTCAATCGGCGCCAGGGTCTACAGACCGGACATGCTGTTGTCTCACGATGTCCTTCTGTTCTTTCATGGCGGCGGCTGGGTATATGGAGATCTGGAAACCCACGACGGCCTGTGCCGGACCCTGGCATCGACCCTCAGCGTCCGCGTCGTGGCGGTCAACTATCATCGCGCGCCCGAACATGTGTTTCCGGCCGCTTATCTGGACGGCGTCGCGGCGATGGAGTGGCTGGCCGCTTCGCCCGGCCAATTGGGCGAGGGGGTTTCAGGCATCATTCTGGCGGGCGACAGCGCTGGGGGCAATATCGCCGCCGCGCTGGCCGCGAACGAGGGAACCGGTCGACCGGTCCGGGCGCAGCTTCTGCTCTATCCCGTGCTCGATGTCGCGGGGCAATCGGCATCCTATGACGAATTCGACACCGGCTATCTTCTCGAAGCAGCCGACATGGAATGCTTCATCGCCAGCTATATCCCCGATCCGCTTCTGCGCGATGGACCGTGCGCGTCTCCGCTGCGCGGCCCTATCGCCGATCTTCCGCCGACCGTGATCGTCACCGCGGGATGCGATGTCCTGCGCGACGAGGGGCGCGCCTATGCCGCCCGGCTGATCGGCGCGGGCATCGAATGCCATTTTCTCGAAGCAAAGGGTTTCCCCCACAACTGGGCAACATCCCGTCGCGTCCTGCCTTCGGCACGGATCCATCTGAACCAGGCGATCGACAGCCTGCGCCAGCTCATCTCACGCCAATCACAGTCCGTCACCGCGGACCAGATGGAAAGGGCTCCGAATGCCTGAAACATTTTCCCTTGAAACACTCGATGCCGCCATCAACGAAGCGCATGTGCCCACGTTGCAGATGGTCATCTGCCATCTGACGGGCGAAACCTCCATTCTGCGGCACGAATGGCGGCCTCGCGTTTCCAGCCATGTCGCGCCCGAATCGCAGCTTGCGCCCGAGGATCAGCAATATGTCCGGTCGGTCGCGCGGGATGCCCTGAAGCGGCATTTCGAAGCAGGCTCGCCCGAGTTACCGCAACTCGACATGCAGACCCTGGACAAGATGATTCGCTATCTTGTCGGCGATGCGGCACCGGATGCCTATCTGCCGTTTCTGGAGGAAGAACTGGGCGTTGCCGATCTGCGCACCCCGCAATGGCACAGCCCGGAACTGCGCCGGGGAGCCGCAGGCCTGTCGGCGGTGATCATAGGCGCGGGCATGTCGGGCCTGCTTGCCGCGATCCGGTTCAAGCAAGCCGGCATCGCCTTCACCATCATCGAGAAGAACCCCGAAATCGGCGGCACATGGTACGAGAACACCTATCCCGGCTGTCGCGTGGATTCCGACAATCAGCTCTATTCCTATTCCTTCGAACCCAATGCGAATTGGCCGCAGCATTTTTCCACGCAGGAAATCCTGCTCGACTATTTCCGCAAAGTCGTCGAAAAATATGATCTTCGCGATCATATCCGGCTGGGCTGCAAGGTCGAGGATGCGACCTTTGACGAGGCGGAGGGAAAGTGGAAGGTTCGCTATGCCGATGCTGACGGGGGGGGGCTTTGCGAGCTGACCGCCAATATTCTGGTCAGCGCGGTCGGACAACTGAACGTCCCGCGCATTCCCGATCTTCCTGGCCTGCCGTCCTTCGCCGGCCCGGTGTTTCATTCCGCGACGTGGCGCCACGATGTCGATTTGCGGGGCAAGCGGGTAGCGGTCGTCGGCACGGGGGCAAGCGCGTTTCAGTTCGTGCCCGAAATCGCTCCACAGGTCGCTCAGCTCGACGTTTTCCAGCGCAATCCCCCATGGCTGCTGCCGACGCCCCATTATCATGAACCGGTGAGCAGCGGCCAGCGCTGGCTGCTTGCCAACGTGCCCTTCTATCAGAACTGGTACCGGTTCTGGTTGTACTGGCGCACGGTCGACGGCATGCATCATGCGGTCAAGCGCGATCCCGCGTTCGACGGCGGCGGTCGCGCGATCAGCGCCCAGAACGCGGAGTTTCGCGCGGTGCTGGAAGGCTGGATCAACCGCCAGATCAGCGACCATGCCAAGCTGGGCGATCATGTGGTTCCCAAATATCCGGTGGGCGGGAAAAGGGCGCTTCGCGACGCTGGCAGCTGGATCAAAGCGCTGGAGCGCGACAATGTCGCCCTGGTTACGGAAGGGATACGGGAAATCCGGCCGGAGGGAATCGTTACCGCAGACGGCGAGACGCATCCCGCCGATGTCCTGATCTTCGGCACGGGATTTCGCGCCAGCGAATTTCTGTCGACCTTCAGGATCACGGGACGCGACGGAGTCGATCTGCACCGCTTCTGGAACGGCAATGCCAGGGCCTATCTGGGGACAATGGTGCCCCGGTTTCCCAACATGTTCATCCTGTACGGACCGAATACCAACCTGGTGATCAACGGCAGCATCATTCTTTTTGCCGAATGTTCGGTAGGCTACATGCTCCAGAGCCTGAAGACGATGATCGAGCATGGCCAAAGGACGGTCGAGGTACGGCGCGACGTCTTCGACGACTTCAATGAGCGGATCGACGCGGCAAACGCGGAGATGGCGTGGGGCGTGGAGGGCGTGTCGAGCTGGTACAAGAACGATCTGGGCCGGGTCAGCCAGAACTGGCCTTTCCCGACGGTCGATTATTGGGAAGCCACTCGCCGCGCCGATCCGGCTGATTTCGGCTTCGACGATCCCGTCGAACGCCGGACCCTGGCGGGTTGACCGGGGATGAGCGTCATGCCGGATGCCGATTGGCTTGTTCCGCCGGAAACGCGGCTATCCATGCCGGGCGCGCCCGCGAGCGTGGCACGGATGATAGACGGGCCGGCCAGGGAAACCCCTGACAAGATCGCGCTGATTGGCCGTCACGCCAGACTGAGCTACGCCGAACTTGACCAAAAGGCGGACGCGGCGGTCGCATTGCTGATCGAACTGGGGGTGAAGCCTGGCGACCGCGTTGCCGCGACGGCGGCCAATGGGGCGGATTTGATCACCGCCTTCCTCGCCTGTCAGCGGATTGGCGCCATCTGGGTAGGCATCAACCGCAACTATGCCCCGGCGGAAAAGCGCTATTTTCTGGAGGATTCCGGCGCATCGCTCTATCTGGGAGACCGGGATGCGATCGCGCAGACGGCCGCTGCCGGTATCGTCGCCCTGGAGATGGAGCCGGGCGATGAACAGTGCGCCTGGGCCCAAGCCCTTGCGCGCCACGCGGGACACACACGGCCTGCTGTCGGTCTCGATCCGTGGGCGCCGGCGGCCATCGCCTATACCAGCGGAACGACCGGCCGTCCCAAGGGCGCGGTGCACAGCCAGCATAATATGATCGTCGCCGCGACCATGTCGCAGGTCATGTCTCAGGACGATTCGGACCAGGTGGTGCGCGGCATGACATCGCCCATGACCATTCTCAACATGATGATCCTGGGAGCTATCGCGACCCTGTCGCGGGGCGACCGTCTGGTGTGCATGGACCGCACCGATAGCCGCGGCGTCGCCGACTGGATCCGGGAAGAGCGGATCACCACCACAAACCTGGTTCCGACGATCGTGTACGATCTGCTCACCCGGCCGGACATCCCGGCCGAGGATCTCGCTTCCCTGCGTTGGCTCGTCGTCGGCGGCGCCATGGTGCCCGAAGGATTGCCCCGCCTCTACGAGGAACGGTTCGGCACGCGGATGACGACTGGCTACGGGCAGACAGAGCTGCCCACGACCATCTCGAGAACGCATGAATACTCGGCAACCGTACAGGGGGCGGTCGGGCGACCTCTGCCGCATCTTGAAGTCGCGATCCGTGATGAAGATGATTGCGAGCTTCCTGCGGGGACGGCCGGGGAAATTTGCCTGCGCGCCGCGCGGAGCGGCCCCTTCGCCGGCGTGTACACGCCGATGCTTGGCTATTGGAACCGGGCGGAAGCGACGCGCAACACGATCCGCAACGGCTGGCTGCGCACGGGCGATATCGGGCATCTGGCCGAAGACGGCGACCTTTTCGTCCACGACCGGCGAAGCGACGTCATCATCCGTGGCGGGGCTAACGTCTATCCGGCCGAGATAGAGCGCGTTCTGCGGACCGTTCCGGGCGTGTCCGATTGCGCCGTGATCGGCCTGCCGGATCAGCGGCTGGGCCAGTCGATCGCGGCGGTGATCGAGGCGGCGCCCGCACAGGGTGAAGATGCCCTGATCGCGGAGTTGGACGCCCGGTGCGAAGAGGAAGTCGCCCGTTACAAGCGTCCGGTGGCGTGGCGCGTCGTGGAAAGCCTTCCCCGCAATGCCGGGGGCAAGATCGTGAAGGCCGAATTGCGAAACCTGTTTGGTTAGGTTGGTCCGGCATGCCGCCGGACGCGAAAGGATGATGGAATGAGCGGACAATTGGATATCATCGTGCGTGGCGGCACCGTCCTTGACGGTACTGGCGCGCCCGAATTCACCGCCGACATCGGCGTGGCCGACGGCAGGATAGTAGAAGTGGGCAAGATCAGCAGCACCGCGGCCGAAGAGCTGGATGCGTCCGGCTGCATTGTCACGCCCGGTTTTGTCGATATCCACACCCATTATGATGGGCAGGCCACTTGGGAAAACTGCCTCCAACCCTCATCGGGGCATGGCGTCACCAGCGTCGTGATGGGCAATTGCGGCGTCGGCTTCGCGCCTTGTCGCGCCGGTGACCGGCAACTGTTGATCCAGTTGCTTGAAGGCGTGGAAGATATTCCCGAACCCGTCATGACCAACGGCCTGCCGTGGACATGGGAAACCTTCCCCGACTATCTGGATGTTCTCGCCACGCGCACCCTCGACATCGATTTTGCCGCGCAGCTCCCGCACTCGGCCCTGCGCGTCTATGTCATGGGCGAACGCGGCGCGAACCACGAACCGGCCACGGCCGAGGATCTCGCGGCCATGCGCCAGCTCACCACGGAAAGCATTCGCGCCGGCGCGATCGGCGTGTCCACGTCGCGTTCGCTCGCCCACCGCAGCAAAGCGGGGGACCTGGCGCCGAGCGTGGGAACGGTCGAACAGGAACTGCTCGCGATCGCGCGCGGATTGGGCGACAGCGGCGCGGGCGTGTTCCAGCTCATCTATGACGGGCACGGCGGCGCCGAAAGCGAATTCGCGCTCATGCGCCGCATCGCGGAGGCATCCGGACGTCCCTTGTCCTTCTCCCTGTTGGATCATCCCAACTGGCCCGGTGGCTGGCGCACGATGCTTTCCGAGCTCGAAAAGGCCGTGGCCGACGGGCTGGAAATGCGTGCCCAGATTTTCCCCCGGCCGGTCGGGGTGCTGATGGGGCTGCAGCTTTCACTGCATCCCTTCTCCTTCCATCCGAGCTACAAGGCCATCGCCGATCTGCCGCTCGCCGAACGCGTATCCCGCATGCGCGATCTCGCGCTGCGCGAACGCATGCTGGCCGAGCAGCCCGAATGCTCCAATCCGATCACCTTGCGCCTCATCCAGCGGATCGAGGAAATGTTCGTTCTGGGCGATCCGCCCGAATATGAGCCAGACCCCGGCAAGCGCATCGGCGCGCAGGCGGCGCAACAAGGCGTGCCGGCCATGCAGCTTATCTACGATGCGTTGCTTCAGGAGAATGGCGAGGCGATCCTGTGTCTCCCCGCCGCCAACATGACGGCCGACACGCCGCACTCCACGTCGACCATGATCCGGCACCCCAACACGGTCTTCGGCCTGGGCGACGGCGGGGCGCATTATGGGCTGATCTGCGACGCCAGCTTCCCCACCCACAGCCTGATCCGCTGGGTTCGAGACGCGGCAGGCGAAGAGCGGCAAAGCCTGGCCCAGGTGATCAACAAGATGACCGGGGCTCCAGCCCACGCCGTCGGCCTGTTCGATCGCGGTGTCGTCAAGCCGGGGCTGAAGGCGGATCTCAACGTCATCGACCTGTCGCGGCTGACGTTGCACGCGCCTCGCGCGAAGCACGATCTTCCGGGCAACGCCTTGCGCATCCGTCAAAACGCCGATGGCTATGTGGCGACGATCGCAAGCGGGCAAGTCACGTATCGCGATGGCGAACATACCGGGGCGCTGCCGGGCCGGCTCGTGCGCGGCAGTCAGATGCCCGGAACCGCCGCCCGCTAGAGCATCGTGCGCAAAAAGCGATGCGACAACAAGAACTTGGAGCGCGCGACTCGCGTCCGATTTAATGCAGCGCGCTCCAGGCGGGCGCCGGGCTTCGGCAACCCCGCTCCGGACGCGCGAAGATAATAAAAAGCACTATACAGTATCTTTTACTTGCAACAGTTAGAAGTTACTCTATAAGAGGAATAGGCCGAGACGCCCTGAGTCGCCAATGCTCAAAATCCCAGCATCTGGTGAAAGCCGTCGGGCGCATGCGGTGCTTCAAGAACATTATTAGAGTCATCTCCATAAGGGGGATGTAGGAAAGGAATGACGCAATGACGGTGGAATATGATACAATCATTCGCGGCGGCACCATCGTCGATGGTACCGGCATGCCGAAGTGGGTCGGGGACCTGGCCATCAAGGAAGGCAAGATCGCCGCGATCGACGGTTTGAAGAAGGCGAAAGCGAAAAAGGAAATCAACGCCGAAGGGCTTATCGTCGCTCCGGGCTTCGTCGATGCGCACACCCACTATGACGCGCAGCTGTTCTGGGACCCCTATTGCACCATCTCCGGCTGGCATGGCGTGACCAGCGTGGTCATCGGCAATTGCGGCTTCGGTTTTGCCCCGTGCCGTCCCGAAGATCGGGATCGCTCGATGCTCTCGATGACCCGCAACGAGCAGATCGCCCTTGAGGCGATGCAGGAAGGGATGCCTTGGGACTGGACCACTTTCCCGGAGTTCCTCGACTCGCTGGATCGGACGCCGAAGGGCGTGAACGTGCTGACCTTCGCGCCGCTGTCGCCTTTGATGATCTACGCCATGGGATCGTTTGCCGAAGCCAAGAAGCGCCGCCCCAATGAGGAAGAACTCAAGAAGATCTGCGATCTTATCGATGACGCTATGGAGGCGGGCGCTGCCGGCTGGTCGGTCCAGCGCATGGGCGAACATTCGATCCAGCCTGACTTCGACGGCACGCCGATGGTCACCGACATCATGACCGATGAAGAAGGCTACGCCTTTGCTGAAGTCCTCCGCAAGCGCGGCGAAGGCATCATCCAGCTGACCTATGCTCCTTCAGGCGACAAGATGGCTGAAGACTTTTTCGACCTTCCCACCGTGGAGGGCTGGGTCGAAAAGCTTGCGGAGGTTTCGGGACGCCCGGTACTGCACAACACCCTGCTTGCGATCGACGGCAAACCGGAGGTGCACCGGCATGCGATGGAGTGGCTCCAAGCCTGCCATGAGAAGGGGCTGACGGTCTATGGTCACGCCGACACCAATCGCAACTTCCAGCAGTTCAATTTCGAGACATGGAATGGTTTCGACATTGCGCCGAACTGGAAGGCGGCGCTCATGGGCACGTCCGAAGAGCGGCTCGCCAATCTGAAAAATCCCGAAATCCGCGCAAAGATGATCGCGGACAAGCCGTGGCTCGCAAGCTTCGAGGGCATTGGCCTTATCGTCGACGAGATCGAAGTGCTTGACGGTGCGGGCTATCCTGAGGTCGAGAAATATGTCGGCAAGAACCTGGGCCAGATCGCGGCCGAGGAAGGCAAGGACAATCTCGAAGTCATGATCGAGATCGCCGTGGCGTCGGAACTCAAGGCGACGCTGCGCACCCCCATCGTTCACCGTCCTAACGCGGAATATATCGCCGAACTGATGAAGAGCGGCAAGGCGCTGCCCGGCATTTCGGACGGTGGCGCGCACATGAAATATTTCGTGGGTGGCGCCTATTCGACTGACTTCCTGACGTGGATGGTTCGGGACACCGGCCTGCTGACGCTCGAAGAAGCGCATTTCCTGCTTTCGGCACTGCCTGCGCGGGTCAACGGCTTCAAGGATCGGGGTACCCTGACGGAAGGACAGGCCGCCGACATCATCATCTATGACATGGACGTCCTGAAGCAGGTGCCTGAAGGCCTGTTCGAGACCCGCCAGGATCTTCCCGGCGGCGACTGGCGCCGCGTTCGTTGGGCTGAAGGCTATCGCTGGACGATCGTCAATGGCGATGTCACGTTCGAAAACGGCGTGTGCACGAATGCGACCCCCGGCAAGCTGCTGCGCCATGGCCGCGCGTAACGGCACATCCAGGATCAGGTGAAATGAGGAGCGTAACTGTCGTTACAAGACGTGACGACAGTTACGCTCCTCCTGATTTTGACGTTTGAGAATAGAGTTACGACGTCGATAACGAAAAAGACCATGGAGAAGGAGTTGGCAGTGGCAGATGTTTCCGCGAGAATACGCGATTTCGACCATCTGTTCATCAATGGTGAATGGCAGCCTTCGACGTCTGGAGCCTGTTTCGACATATTCGATTCTTCGACGGAAGCTCTGTTCGCCCGTACCGCACTTGCGCGGCCCGAAGAACTCTCGCGAGCCGTGCAGGCTGCCCGCGACGCTTTCGACACCGGTCCGTGGCCGCGAATGACTCACAAGGAGCGCGCCGGCTACCTGCGCGCGATTGCTGCGAAACTCCGTGAACGCGCAGCCGATCTCGGGGAATGCTGGACCCGGGAAACGGGAATTTTGCATAGCGCCGCGCTGCACGTCGGCGATGGCGTGGCAGGCATGTTCGATTATTATGCCGGACTTGCGGAAAGCTACCCCTTCATTGAGCCGGTTTCGCCGACGGCAGGGGGCGAATATGGTTTGATCGTGCGCGAACCTGTTGGCGTAGTCGGCGCGATCATTCCCTGGAATGGTCCGCTCGGCATGATCGGCGCCAAGGTGGCGCCCGCGTTGATCGCAGGCTGTACCATCGTCCTGAAGGCGGCGCCTGAGGCTCCCGCGGCGCCGATGATCGTGGCCGAAATCGCGCAGATGGTAGGACTTCCGCACGGCGTGCTGAACGTACTCGTCGCCGACCGCGATGTGTCCGAACAGCTCGTGCGCGATCCGCGAGTCGACAAGATCACTTTTACCGGTTCCACATCAGCGGGACGCCGTATCGCATCACTTTGCGGCGAACGGATCGCGCGCTGCACGCTCGAACTCGGCGGTAAATCTGCGGCGGTTCTCCTGAACGATGCTGATGTCGATCATGCTGCCCGGCATCTGGCGGCCAGTGAGACTCTACTTTCCGGGCAGGTCTGTTCCTCCCTCACGCGCATCATCGTGCCGCGAAAGCTTCAGGATGATTTTGTCTCAGCGCTTTCATCGGCATTCGAGCAGGTCAAGGTGGGCGATCCCTTCGATCCGTCCACCGGCATGGGGCCGCTTGCGACCGAGCGGCAACGCAGCCGCGTCGAACATTATATCGACCAAGGTGTTCGGGATGGAGGGCGCCTGGTGACTGGTGGAGGCCGCCCTCGTCATCTTGACAAGGGCTGGTACATTGAACCCACGATTTTCGATAGTGTCGACAATGGCGCCACCATCGCCCAAGAGGAGATATTTGGCCCCGTTCTCGCGGTTATTCCAGCCGATAGTGAGGAGGAGGCGGTGCGGATCGCCAACGACACAATCTATGGCCTCAACGCGTCGGTATTTACTGCCGACATGGATCGCGCATTGGCGGTATCACGCGCGTTGCGTTCGGGCACGGTTGGCCACAATGCATGGCGCTCGGACTTTGGTATTGCATTTGGCGGGTTCAAGCAATCTGGCCTTGGACGGGAAGGTGGAAAGGAGGGCCTCTTGCCGTTTCTGGAAACGAAGGTCGTCATCCTCGATGGCGTCCCGGGAGCAGTTGAGAATTGAAGGCTCTGCGCTGCCCACTTGCCGAGAACGGTAAGGCTGGCACGTCATACTTGCAGCGGCTGAAGGAAAAAGAGCATTCTCAATTATGGGATCACACCATACCATCGGTCTGTCTGGCACCTGTCAGTTGCCTGCAGCATGGACGCTAAAAATCCCTGCTTCCGGTGATTTGTTTCCCACACATAATGTGTGAGCGTTTTCAGTCGGCAGGCTACAAACGTTCCAGATCCTCACCGAAGTGCTTGACGATATCTTCCAATTAAGGTATCTCAATGTTTCCCGCTCAGTATTTTGAAGGGTTGGCGCCACAATTGATCGAACGACTCCCTTGTCGGCATCTTTCCAGCATTCGGCAGGAGTCGTCCATTCAGGACTGCGCACCGTTCAGGGTTACATCGACGGGCTGAATATAGGTTGCAATTCGGCAATGAGCGGGGACTTGCGGTCACGCAAGCGCTCCAGAAAAAGTTCAAAATGAAGAGCAAAATCGGGAGAGGGTATGACGTTTAAGGTTTTGATACTGAGTGGCGTCTCTTTGGCCGTCCTGCCGTCCGCTGCTTTTGGGCAGCAGGCGAGTCCGGGCGGTGCAGAAGTGCAAGCCGTACCTGCCGCGCAATCCGCTCCCAACGGATGGATTCAGGACATCATCGTCACCGCGCGAAAGCGCGCGGAACTGTCGCAGAACGTGCCTGTCTCCATCACGGCGTTCAATCCCGAGATCCTGGCCGAGAAGCGGATCGTCAGCGTCACCGACGTCGCCAACAACACGTCGGGTCTGACCCTGCAGGCGAGCACCACGACGCAGCAGTTTTCCGCGACGATCCGCGGGCAGAACACGCTCGACACCACGCTCAACCTCGATCCAGCTGTCGGCATCTATGTGGACGGCGTCTATATCGGCCCGGAGATCGGCAATGGTACGGCATTGAACTTTGACGATGCCGCAGGCGTCGAAGTCCTGAAAGGCCCGCAAGGCACTTTCTATGGCCGCAATACCTCGGGCGGCGCCATCAAGCTCGACCATGTCGTGCCGGAGTATAAAGTCGAAGGCTGGGCGACCCTGGAGGTCGGGAACTACGACTATCACAAGCTGGCCGGGGCGGTAACGCTTCCGCTGGTCGATCAGTTCGCGACGGTCCGTCTCTATGGCCGCTACAGCGCGCGGGATGGCTATGGCTGGAATCCCACTCAGCGCGTCGACATTCAGGATGACAAGAATTACGCTCTTGCGGGCACGCTGCGTCTTGATCCGGCGCCCGGCCTGCGGGTGGTGGTTCGCGGATCCTATGATCGCGATACCAGCGGCGGCCCGAGCATCCGGCCGGTCGCGCTGGCCGACGGCACCAACCTCATGACGCTGGCGATCGCGCTGGAGAACGGCCTTCCGCTCCAGCCGAACGGTTCGCTCAGTCCTGCCACGCTTGCCCAGGCTCGCGATCTGTTTTTCGCGAATGCCCCCCAGGGCTTCTATGACATGACCAGTCGTTTCCCGACGACGAACCGGCTGAAGATTTGGGCCGTGTCGGGGACGATCGATTATGATGTGTCAGACGCCATCCAGATCCGGTCTATTACCGGTTATCGCGATCTTGATACCTATCGCGGCGTCGATTTTTCGGGTTCGTCCATCGTCACCAATGTGGCGACGGCCCAGCCGCTGAACTACCGGCAGTTCACGCAGGAACTGCTGCTCAACGGCCGCACGGTGGACAGCAAGCTGAAATATACGTTGGGTGCCTTCTATCTGAAGGCAGAGGGCCGCGACATGGCGCGCGTCGTGACCGCGCCCATTCTGGGCGTCGTCTTCGGCGCCGCCTCTCCCATTCCAACCGGCATCAGCATTCAGAATGGCGAAGTCGACAATCGCAGCTACGCCGCCTACGCCCAGATGAGCTATGAGGTCCTGCCGCAACTCAATCTGACGGGCGGCATCCGCTATACCAAGGAGCATAAGGATCTCACGACCCATAATCAGTTCCTGGCCGGCACCTACAACCCTGCCGAGGGTTTCGTTGATCCCTTGCCTTCCATACTCAATCAGACCGTGTTCTGCAGCGAGCAGACGCAGGGGATCGGCGACGCCTGCTCTTCCTTCCAGCCTTTCTCCTTCTCCAAGGTGACCTACACAGCCTCGGCCGACTACAAGATCGACGACGGCATCCTTGTCTATGGCAAGGTGAGCCGGGGCTTCCGGAGCGGTGGCGGACAGTTGCGCCTGGGCGGCGCTGGCGCTCCCCCGTTCGGCCCGGAAACGGTCGACGATTATGAGATCGGCATCAAGGCGGATCTCTTCGACCGCCATGTCCGGTTGAACCTTGCCCTCTATAACGACGACTATAAGGGCCTGCAAAAGACCTTCGTCCAGGTGGTGAACGGGCAGGTCGGAGCCGTGGTGCAGAATGCAGGCAAGGCTCGGGTGCGCGGCGTGGAGTTCGACGCGATCTTCAAGCCCGTCGAGGAGCTGACCCTGAACTGGTCGGGCGCCTACACGGACGCGAAATATGTCGATTTCCGCAGTCCCGTGACGGGAGCCGATCTGTCGGCGCAAAAGTTCCAGGGGGTCGCCGACTTCGTCTGGACCCTGTCCGCAGCCTACAAGATGCCCACGTCCTTCGGCAGCATCGACGCCAACATCGCCTACTGGCACACCAGCGATGTTCCGCTCGATCCCGATGGCGGTCCCAGTGGTTTCGGCGATGCCCCGTGGAACACGCAAAAGGCCTATGGCCTGCTGAGCGCCCGGGTCGCGGCGCAAATCCTTGACGGGCAGGCCACCATTGCCCTGTGGGGCAAAAACTTGCTCGACAAGGAATATTACACGTTCGGCACCGACCTTACCAAATCGCTGGGACATGCGATCAGCTGGGGTGGTACGCCCCGGACATACGGCCTCGAACTGACCTTCCGGTTCTAGGGCCGATCCCGTCCCAATACTCAGTCTGCCCGGATCGGCCACGGTCGCTCCGGGCAGGCATTGCCTTCTAACGGAACCATCGCCCTTGCACATCCAACCGCCAGGCTCCGCCGCATGAAGATCCAGGCCGCTGTCGTCAGGAATCCGGGACGTTTCGACATCGCCCATGTGGACCTCGACGCACCGCGTGCGGACGAAATCCTGGTCCGCGTCGTCGCGGCGGGCATCTGCCATACGGACATTTCGGTATTGAACGGCGATATTCCATGGCCACGCCCGGCGCTGCTGGGTCATGAGGGCGCGGGCATTGTCATGTCGGCGGGAGCGTCGATCACCGACCTCGCTCCGGGCGACCAGGTGGTCATGTCGTTCGCGTCCTGTGGCACATGTGGCCGGTGCACGGATGGCGCCATCGCCTATTGCGAGAATTTCGCGACTTATAATTTTTCCGGAAGGCGTCCCGACGGTTCCCCCAATTGTCACCTTGATGGCGAACCGGTGGGTGCGTCCTTCTTCAGCCAGTCTTCCTTTGCGGCTTATGTGATCGCGCGCCGCAGCAATGTGGTGAAGGTGTCCTCCGTACTTCCCCTGCCGATGCTGGCCCCGCTGGGATGCGGCATCCAGACCGGCGCGGGCGCGGTTCTCAATCGGCTGAAGCCCGAACGCGGGTCCAGCATTGCCATATTCGGCATGGGAGCGGTCGGCCTGTCCGCCGTCCTTGCGGCCCGGATAAGCGGCTGCGATCCGATCATCGCGGTCGATCTCCATGAAGAGCGTCTCGCTTTGGCGCGTGAAATGGGCGCGACCCACATATTGCGCGGGGACAGCGCCGATCTGGCTGCAACATTGCGGAACCTCTCGGATGGAGGCGTGGCCTATGCCGTCGAGGCGACGGGCGTTCCGGCCGTCATGGCGACGGTCACCGGCTGCCTGCGCAAGACCGGCGAGGTGGTTTTGCTGGGTGTCCCGGCTGCTCGGGAAATATCCTTTCCTTCCGGGATCATGAGGGGAATCACAATCCACACCTGCGTCGAGGGCGACAGCGACCCCCAGGAGATGATCCCCCGCTTGATCGAACTCCATAAGACTGGCGATTTTCCGTTCGAAAAGATGATCCGCTTTTTCCCCTTCGCCGATATCAACGAAGCGGTCGGCGAGATGAAGAACGGCAACGCCGTCAAACCGGTCCTCCTTTTCGAGAAGGAAATGTGATGAGCCAGTCCGTGGTACGACTGAAGCATGCCGACCGCCTTTACATTGGCGGCGAATGGCTGCCGCCCTCGACCGATCGACGCTTTGAGATCGTTCACCCCGGCACGGCCGACATCCGGCTGAGCGTGCCCGAGGCGCGCGAGGCAGACATGGATCGCGCGGTCTCCTCAGCGCGGGAAGCCTTCGATCATGGTGCCTGGCCGCGCATGTCGCTGTCGGAGCGGTGCGCCTGCATGCTCCATTGGGCCGACATGCTGGATGCGCGTGCCGAAGATCTGGCTGTCGCTTACACGACGGAAATCGGAGCGACCATTCGCTCCACCCGTCAGAACATGGCCTATATGTCGAGCCTGATCCGGCACGGCGTGAAGCTTGCCGAGGCCTTCGCTTTCGAAGAGGAGATGCCAGTCCCCGGCGGCAAGGCTGTCGTCACGAAGGAGCCTGTCGGGGTTGTGGCGGCGATTGTGCCTTGGAATTTTCCTGCCCATCTTGGCCTGATCAAGATGGTCCCGGCGCTGATTGTCGGCTGCACCATGGTGGTCAAGCCTTCGCCCGAAGCGCCGCTCGACATGATCCTGATGGCCGAATGCGCAGACCTGGCCGGATTTCCAAAGGGTGTTCTGTCCATCGTCCAGGCGGACCGCGACGTCGGTGACCGGCTGATCCGGGATCTGAGGGTCGACAAGGTCAGCTTTACCGGCTCGACTGCCGCCGGGCGGCATATCGGCGCGGTTTGCATGGATCGCGTCGCGCGCGTCAGTCTCGAACTGGGAGGGAAATCCCCGGCCATCATCCTCGATGATGCACCGATGGAGGCGGTCGTGCCGCGTCTGGTCCGGATGTCGACGCTGATTTCCGGACAGGCCTGCATGTCGCTGACGCGCGTGCTGGTATCGGAAGCCAAGGCGCCGGCGCTCGAGGAAGCTCTGGCCGCCGCCTATGCCGCCATAAGGATCGGCGATCCTTTTGACGAGACGATCGACATGGGGCCGTTGATCAACGCGCGGCAACGCGACCGGGTGGAGGGATATGTGGCCACCGGAACCCGGCAGGGCGCTCGCATCGCGACGGGCGGCCGCCGCCCCACCGGGCTGGATGCCGGCTTCTTCTTCGAGCCGACGGTTTTCGCCGGCGTGACCAACGACATGACGATCGCGCAGGAGGAAATTTTCGGCCCGGTCATCAGCGTCATCCGGTATCGGGACGAGGGCGATGCCGTGGCATTGGCCAATGACACGCCCTACGGACTCAACGCCGCGATCTTCACCGAGGATGCGGACCGCTTCCGCGACATGGCAGGGCGCATCCGGGCGGGAACCGTCGCGCAGAACGCGCTGGGGCCGCAGATCAACATGCCCTTCGGCGGCTTCAAGCAGTCCGGCATCGGCCGCGAGGGTGGGGTCGAGGCATTCGAACTCTATACCGAGGTCAAGGTCATCTACCAGGCGGCTTGATCGATGGCATGATGCGGTGTGCCGCAGGCCCCGGCGAGAGGACGTGCTCGCCGGGGTCTGCGGCGTATCAACCCTGTGCCGCCAGGCCCACGGCCGCCACGCCCGCAAGCGCGCATGCTTCGTCATTGTCGGATGTGTCGCCGGTGATACCCACCGCGCCGAGGATGGCCCCATCTGCTCCCTTGACGATGATCCCCCCGGCCGCCGGGATGATGCCAGCCGGCGAGATCGGACCCAGCGAAGCGATGAAGACTGGCCGCTCCGCCGCCATCTCGGCGATGGTGCGGCTCGATACGCCCAGGCTCAGGGCACCGGCCGCCTTGCCGATGGCGATTTGCGGGCGCATCGTGGATGCCCCGTCCTGACGCTGGAGCGCGATCAAATGTCCCCCGGCATCGAGTATCGCTACCGTCAACGGCTTCAGTCCCAGCTCCAGACCCCGGTCGAGTGCGGCCGCGATGATGGCTCGCGCCTGGTCGAGAGAGAGGTTCAAATTCATTCTCCTGCAATGTCGATATGCGCGAGGGTCGATGGGCGCGGTCCGCCAGTCGCCCAGTCGAGCAATTCCACGGTGTGGGCCACCGGAATGCGGCCGTGTCCCAGCTGCATCATGCAGCCGATGTTGCCGGATGCAATCACGTCCGGTTGCAATTGGGCTATGTTCGCGAGCTTGCGATCGCGCAAGGAGCCGGAAATCTCCGGCTGGAAGATGTTATAGGTGCCTGCGGAGCCGCAGCAGAGATGCGCTTCGGCTGGTACGCCAACCTCGTAACCGGCGCGCTCCAGAAGCTGCTTGGGGGGGGCAACCACCTTCTGGCCATGGCTGAGCGAACAGGCGGGATGATAGGCCACCCGCAGGCCGCGTCCATTCCCCGCCGGCAAGGTGGCTTTGTCCAGAAACTCACTGATGTCCTTGGCAAGCGTCGAGATGCGCGCAGCCTTTTTCGCATAGTCGGGATCGTCGCGCAGCATATGCCCGTAATCCTTGACGGTGGTGCCGCAGCCTGAGGCGGTAATGATGATCGCCTCCACGCCCCCCGCCTCGATTTCCGCGGTCCAGCAGTCGACGTTGCGACGGGCAGCGGCCAAGCTGTCCGCTTCGCGCCCGATATGATGCACGAGGGCGCCGCAACATTGCTCCCCGGCGGCGAAACTGGCGGCGTAGCCAGCCTGTTCGAGCAACCGGATCGTCGCGGCCCGGACTTCGGGCTTCAACACCTGCTCGACGCAGCCTTGCAGCAGGATAACGCGCTTTTTGCCGCGGTCGCCGGCGGCGGGCAGGGGAACAAGCCGGGGCAAACTGGATGGGACGAGTGACAACATTGCTGCCAATGGCTTCAATCCGGGCACGCGGGCGAACAGCCGGGCCAGCGGTCTGGCAGGACGTCCCAGCGACAGCGCTAGGCGGAATCGACGCGGTTGCGGCAATACCCATGCCAACACGGCTCGCAACAGGCGCTCATGCCAAGGGCGAGCATAGTGTTGATGGATATAGCTTCGGGCGTGATCGATCAAATGCATGTAATTCACGCCCGATGGGCAGGTCGTCATGCATGACAGGCAGGAAAGGCATCTGTCGACATGCTTCACCGTCTCGGCGGTCGGCTGCCGCTGGTTTTCCAGCATGTCCTTGATCAGGTAGATGCGCCCGCGGGGACTGTCGAGTTCATCCCCAAGCAACACATAGGTGGGGCAGGTCGCCGTGCAGAAGCCGCAATGCACGCATTTGCGGATAATCGCTTCCGATGAACGGTTGGCGGGGTCCTGAAGCAGGGCAGGGGGGAAATCAGTGCGCATCGGTCATTCCAGGAATCTGCCGGTTTCGAATATTTGAGCCGGATCGAAGGCGCGGCGGATCCGTTGCTCCAGCGCAGCCACCCCGGGCGCGCGGGGGTGGAAGGCGGGCACCGCGTCGAGCAAGGCACGGCTGCCGCGCATCAACATCGCATGGCCGCCGGCCTGCTCGGCCAACCGGCGGACGCGCGCAGGGTCAATGTCGGTCGCGGCCCAGATCAGCGCGCCGCCCCAATCGCAAAAATAGTCGGCGCCCGCCGCGTCAAGATCGCTGATCATCGCGGGCGCCTTCGAAGCCGGGATGCTGATCCGCCAGAGGGGCAAATCAACAGGAAGCCGCGCTGCCGTTCGCACCTCCGCCCACAGCGCGTCGCTGTCGTCGCCTGAGGTGACGGCCGCTGGGCCGAATTCCCCCAGTTTTTCCCGCAGCATCGTCTGGCGCGCGACGACCGATGGCTCAAACCCCTGGAGGCATAAGATCGTTCGCGACGCCGCGGCCGTCAGCCGATCGGGCATATAGGCAGCGGCACAGACCTCGGCCTGGCTTGCCATAGCCCGCGCAATCGCGTTGAGCGCCCGGGCGGGAGCGAGATTTTCGATAAGGAGTGTCGCGCTGTAGCGCGGTCGCGGCATCAGCTTCAGGGTCAGCTCGGTCATCGCCGCGAGCCGACCCCAACTGCCCGCCATCAGCTTTGAGAGGTCGTAGCCGGTCACGTTCTTCACAACCTTGCCGCCTGCAATGAAGCGTTCGCCGCGGCCGGACACCGCCTCAAAGCCGAGCAGGTGGTCGCGCGGCGCGCCCAATGTCAGGCGCCGGGGTCCGGCGACGCCTGCCGCAATAACGCCGCCGATCGTTGCCTTGCCCGATTGTTCGCCGAACAGGGACCCTTGATCCCACGGATCGAACGCCAGCGTCTGACCGGCCCCGGCGACGAGCGCCTCGACCTCATGAAGCGGCGTTCCCGCGCCGACCGTCAGGACCAACTCCGCCGGGTCATAGTCGATGATCCCGGAGAAGCGGCGCATCGATACCAGTCGGGCGTCGCGCGACGCGCCGATCGCCGCCTTGCTACCGCCGCCGCGCAGTTCAAGTCGTTCGCCGACATCGGCCGCACTGCGAATGACGTCGCGAAGTTCGTCGATCGTGGAAGGCGCGACCATGGTCATCAGAAGCGCGGCAGTTCAGGGAAGGGCACTGCGCCGCTATGGACGTGCATCCGGCCGAGTTCGGCGCAGCGATGCAGGACCGGGAACATCTTGCCGGGGTTGAGCAGCAGCTGCGGATCGAAGGCGCATTTGACCCGCTGCTGGTGAGCCAAGTCGATCGGACTGAACATCTCGGGCATCAGGTCACGTTTCTCCACGCCCACGCCATGCTCGCCAGTCAAGACCCCGCCGACCTTCACGCAAAGGCGCAAAATGTGGTTGCCGAACTCCTCGGCCCGCTCCAGCTCCCCAGGCTGGTTGGCGTCGTAGAGGATCAGCGGGTGAAGATTTCCGTCGCCTGCGTGGAAGACATTGGCCACCGCCAGTTTGTAACGATCGGATAACGCCTCGATCCGTTGCAGGACTTCGGGCAATTTCCGACGCGGGATGGTGCCGTCCATGCAGTAATAATCCGGCGCCAGCCGACCGACAGCGGGAAATGCCGCCTTCCGGCCTGCCCAGAACAGGAGCCGTTCCTCTTCGCTGTCGGACATGCGCGAGGTAAGCACGCCATTATTGCTGGCAATCTGCGCGATGACCTCTATCAGATGATCGCATTCGGCGGCTGGCCCATCGAGTTCCACGATGAGCAGCGCTTCGACGTCCAGCGGATAGCCGGCTCCGACGAAGGCCTCGGCTGCATGGGTGGCCCGTCGGTCCATCATCTCCATGCCTGCGGGAATGATGCCCGCGGCGATGACATCGGCCACACACTGACCGCCGCCCTCGACGCTTGGAAATCCCAAAAGGAGGGCGCGGGCCGTCTGCGGCCGGGGGAGAATGCGCACGGTCACCTCGGTGACGACGCCCAGCAGCCCCTCCGAGCCGACAATCACGCCCAGAAGGTCGAGACCGGCCTGATCGAGCTGGCGCCCCCCGATGCGCAGCGCCTCTCCATCGATGGTAACGATCTCCACGCCCAGCACGTTGTTCGTGGTCAGGCCGTATTTCAGGCAATGCACGCCACCCGAATTTTCCGCCACATTGCCGCCGATCGAACAGGCGATCTGGCTGGATGGATCGGGCGCGTAATAAAAGCCCGCCGCCTCCACGGCTTGGGTTATGGCAAGGTTGGTGACGCCCGGCTGCACCGTTACGATGCGGTCGACATAGTCGATGTCGAGGATCCGGTTGAACTTGGCCATCCCCATCAGCACGGCGTCGGCCAGCGGCAGCGCGCCGCCGGACAGCGACGTGCCGGCCCCGCGAGGCACCACTTTGACGCCCTGTTCGCTGCACCAGCGCAGGATGCGCGCGACCTGTTCGACGGTTTCCGGCAGCACCACGACCAGCGGCGGCTGGCGATAGGCGGTCAGCCCGTCGCTCTCATAGACGCGGAGCGCCTCAGGCCTGTCGATGACGCTGTCATAGGGCACGATCGAACGAAGCGCATCCACGATCTCGCCACGCCGTGCGATCGTCGCCTTGTCAGGCTCGGGCATGCGCAACGTCATGAGCTGACCCCGTCTGCCGGGCAGCAAATCATCTCGCCAACTTGCTCCGCTTCCGAATGCTCCCTCGCCTGATCCGGAGGTCTGGTCATGATGCGGGTTTGGCCTCCGTCAGATAGCGAGCACGGCGGCACAGCACCCTGACATCCCCGCTCGGCTGCGCGCAGCAGCCGAAACGGACCTTGTTGCCTGAACTCGCGACCCGGGCCACGGCTCGAAACAGCGCTTCCTCGGCGGGAGATTCCTCCATGAAATTCTCTTCTCCCTCCAATATCTCGAATCGGCAGGCGCTGCATTGCGCCACGCCACGACAGATGGTGGGCCAATGCATGCCATGACGGGTGGCGCATTGCATCATCGTTTCGCCGGGCAGGCAGGTCAGCGTCACGCCGGCAGGCTCCACAGTGATGCTAAAGGTGGCCTCGGTCATTATCGTCCTCAATTTCCATATTGAGATACCTCTAATGTATATGTGGCATTTTGCAAGCCTCAGGGCGACCGCGTCAGAATTCAATCACGATCCGCGTGGCGAGACCCTGGTTCAGCCGGGCATAACCCTCGTTGATCCGATCCAGCGAAATCCTCTCCGAGACCAGCTCGTCCAGCTTCAGCCTGCCCTGACGATAGAAGTCGATCAGCCGCGGCATGGCGAGCTGGAAGGACGTGCTGCCCATCAGCGAGCCTGTGAGCTTTATCTCACGAAACAGGATGGAACACAGAGGGATCGCAAGCTCGCCTTCCGGCTGGGCGGCGCCGACCAAAACGGCTGTTCCGCCCTTCTTGAGCATGTGACAGGCATCCCTCAGCGTTTCCGGCGTGCCGACCACGTCGAAGGCGTAATCGATGCCGATGCCGCCATCCGAAAGATCCCGTATCGCCACCGGGAGACCGGCATGGGATTGTACGAGATCGGTGGCGCCGAACAGGCGGGCCTGTTCGAGTTTCGTGCCATCGCGATCGATCGCGATGATCCGCGTCGCACCGGCGATCGCAGCGCTCTGGATCACGTTGAGGCCGACGCCGCCGCATCCTATCACGGCTGCCGAACTTCCCGGCCGGACGCTGGCGGCCGAGGTCACTGCCCCATATCCGGTCAGCACGGCGCAACCCAGAAGTGCGGCCGGAACCGGCGGCATGTCGGGGGGAAGCTTGACGACGGACCGGTGGTGGACGACCATGGCCTCGGCAAAGCCGCCCAGCCGCGCAAGCTGATAGAGCGGGTCGCCAGCGGCATCGCGCAGGCGCGGGTCGGCCCGCCAATCCGCCCGGCCAGGCGGCGTGTCGCAGCGATGGTTATGGCCTGCCTGGCATTGCGCGCAGACCCCGCAGAACACCGATGCGCAGGTGACGACCAAATCGCCGACGGCGATGTCCCGCACCTCTTCGCCGATCTGTTCGACGATCCCCGCCGCCTCGTGCCCAGCAACGACAGGAAATGGAACGGGAATCCGGCCGAGCATGACGTGATGATCGGTGTGGCATAGCCCGCTCGCAAGAACGCGGACCCGGATTTCGTCTGAACGAGGGGTGTCAAGCGTGACGGATTCGATATCGAAGCGGCCGGGCTGCCGGATCACTGCCGCACGCACGGGACCGGTCGTCATGTCCGATGCCTCAGTTCGGGACGTGGAAATAGGCGCACAGCTTGTTCCCGACCGGATCGCGCAGATAGGCAAGATATAGGGAATGACCGGACAAGCGGCGTATCCCGGGCGGGTCCTCGCAGGCGGCGCCTCCCGCGGCCACGCCGGCTTTGTGCCAGGCGTCGACGTCGGCCGCTCGACGGGCTAGAAATCCGATGGTGCCGCCATTGGCGAAGCTCGCGGGACGGCCGTCCAGAGGTTTGGTCAACGCAAACACATTGTCTCCGGCACGATAGATGACATGGCCTGCGCCATCCCCCCGCCCGGGCGGAAGGCCGAGTTCGCCCAGTGTGGCATCGTAGAATTTTCGCGATGCATCCAGGTCGTTGGCGCCGATCATGATATGGCTGAACATTGCCGCCTCCGCTTGAAAGAGAATGTTTTGCCGGTTTGACTTCTCAGGGCGTCATGACCTGGTGAGAGTGGGCAGTCAGATCCAGCCGGTGATCGACGCCGACATTTGCGAGGAAAGACTCATCGTGGCTCACGAGGATCAGCGCTCCGTCATAGGCGGCCAGCCCTCCCTCGATCGCCTCGACCGATTCAATGTCCAGGTGGTTCGTCGGCTCGTCGAGCATGAGCAATTGAGGGGGTTGGGTACCGCCAAGGATGCAGGCCAGACCGGCGCGCAACATCTGCCCGCCGCTCAACGTACCCACCAACTGAAGCGAGGCATCCGCCCTGAAGAGAAAGCCCGCGAGGGCGGAGCGGCACGCCTGCTCGTCCGACCCGGGATTGAGCCGCATGAAATTGTCCAGGATGGACGCCTGCGTATCGAGGATGCCTACGCGCTGGTCGAGCATGGCGAGCGATTGGGTAACCCAGATCGTCCCGGCAGATGGAGTCATCTGCCCGGTGATCATATTCAGCAGGGTCGTCTTGCCAGAGCCGTTGGAACCGGTCACCGCAAGCCGCTGCGGACCCGTCAGCGTCAATGACAGGTCGTGAATGAGGGGCGATGCGGCGTCATAGCCGCCCGTGACCCGATCCAGCCTGAGAACAGTTTGACCCGCCGCCAGGCCGCTTGGCGGAAGGACGATGGAAAGCTGTTGCAAAACCTCGATCCGCGCCCGCGCTGATGCCACCGCCTCCGTCGCTTCCGTGCGTTGCCGCTCGGCAAGCCTTGCGCCCTGGCCGCCGCTCGCTTCGGCATTGTTCTTGCGCGCTCCGAGCAGAATGCGCGGAAGATCGCCCCGGGCACTTTTGCGGGCGCCGGCGGCATCCCGCCGCGCCTTGCGCTCCGTCGCCATTTGCACCTTGCGTTTGGTGTCGGCCGCCCGCTTTTCCGCGTGGGCCAGATCATGCTGCGCAGCCTCCAGCTCGATCGCCTTGCGCTCCCGGTAATGGGTCCAATTGCCGCCGTAGCGGGTCGCACCCAGCGACGTCAGCTCGACGATCGCGTCCATCCGCTCCAACAGTTCGCGATCATGGCTGATCACGATAGCGCCCGCCCGCCATCCTTCGAGCAGGGCGATCACGGCATCCCTGCCTTCTCGATCAAGATTGTTGGTGGGCTCGTCCAGCAACAGGAAAGTGGGTTCGGCGAAGATCGACGCCGCAAGTCCCGCCCGCGTGCGCTGGCCCCCGGAAAGTGTGCCGAGCCGTGTATCCGCGCCAGCATCCAGTCCGACCCGAGCGAGCGCGACCGTCATCCGTTCTTCGAGCGTCCAGTCCGCTTCGGCCAGCTCTTCGAGCGTCGCTTCCCCCATCTCCGCCCGGCGAAGCGTGGCCAGGGAATCGCGCACGCCGAACAGGTCCGCCAATGTTTCCTGCCGGTCGACCTGGACCGTCTGCTTCAGGAAACCAAGGGTGCCGTTCACGGTCACGGACCCTGCCGATGGTTCCAACTCTCCCAGGACGAGTTTGAGGAGCGTCGTCTTGCCCACGCCGTTGCGCCCAACCAGGCCGGCACGCTCTTTCCGGAAGCTGAGGTTCAAATCGGAAAAGAGAATGCGGCGATCCGGCGTCAAGCAAGCGATGTGAGAAAGCGTGATGGAAGACATCGAAGGAAACCCGGTTCAGCCGAAATAAGGCACGATATCGTATTTTTATGGGTGACGAACGGAAAACGCAAGCTTCTAAAGCCCGATCAGCATGGCCTAATGCGATAGGTCAACCGTCGGCGTCGGGGCGCAGCAGGGTACGGCCGTTCCGGATCACCGTCACGCCGCGCGACGGCACGGACGCCTCGAAAGAGGCTGCATCGCCGTCCTTCCAAATATCAATTCGCACGGTGTCGCCCGGATAGACGGGCGCGGAAAACCGCGCCGAATGATGGATGATCCGGCTGGGGTCGTACTCGCAGATGGTCTGGAGCACGGCTCGGCAGCTCAGGCCGTATGTGCACAGCCCATGCAGGATGGGTCCGTCGAACCCGGCCAGCTTCGCCGCCTCCGGATCGATATGGAGCGGATTGCGGTCGCCGCACAGCCGATAGAGGGCGCCCTGGTCGGGACGCGTGGCGATGTCGACCGAAAAATCCGCCGCGCGAGTGGGGACGGCATGCGGCATCGGGGGCGGTTCGGTCGAACCGCCGCATCCGCCGTCCCCGCGCGCGAATAATGTCCGGTTGATCGTGCAAAGCGGCTCCCTATCGGCCGCAGAGCGGATCACCGTTTGAAGGACGACCAGCGCCCCCTTGTCCCGCCCCTTGTCGTAGACTCGGGAAACCGCCCAGTCGGCGATGATTGCAGCGGCGGGCGGCAACGGGCGGTGAAAGATGATCTCTTCCTCGCCATGCAGGACAAGGTGATGGTCGAGGCCCAGTTTGTCGGTGCTGATGCCCGCTCCCCATGAGATCACTGTCGCGAGCGAGGGGACTGCGCGCAGATCCTTCTCGTAGACGAAGGGCAGTTCGGCGGCATTCAGCGGATCTGCCCCCATGCCGATGCCCAAAGCGTACAGCATCGTGTCGCGATCGCCATACTGCGTGCGATAGCCTTCCTCGCGAAGCGACAAGATGGCGGGGTAGTCGAGAGGCATCGAAAAATCGCTTTCGTTCGGCAAAATTGCCCTTCGTTGACCGCTCCGGGTCGAGGGCCTCCAATTCTAAATCAGATACCTCAATATCATATCGACTCAGATGGTCAATGCGATCTTCCTGGCCTTCCCGTCAAAAGCCCGATGGCTTCGACCGTCCCCCTTCTGTTGCGTCATCCGCCATCGCCGGGGCGATGCGCCAGCCGCCGTCCTGCGCGTTCGATAGGATGATTCTGCGCAGCAGGGCGGCAATTTGCTGGCCGCTTATCGCGTCGGCGCGCTGGGCGGCCGTTGCGATGATCAATGGGCGGACGAGTGGCGGCGGGCCGACGTGCCATGCTCTCAGCGTGCCCGCGACCAGTTCCGATCGGACCGCAGACCGGGGAAGGATGGTGAGCGCGGCCCCCTGCCGCACCAGTGCAATCGTCGCATCGAGCGAGTCGAACTCGAGCATGAGATCCAGCGTGACGCCATTGGCCGCCGCATGGTCGTCGATCATCTTGCGTAGCCCATGTTGCGGCGTTGGCAGCACGAGGGGAAATCCGACCAGATCGGCGATCGGCACCGTCGCGCCGACGGGAAAAGGCACTTCCTTGCCGCCGCTGAGAATCGATAGAGGCTCTTCAGCTATGAGGTTCGAGCGCAGGGAGCCGCCCGCCGGCATATGGTACAGGATCGCGGCGTCTATCCGGCCGGCCTGAAGCCATTCCAGCAATGTGCCGCTGAACGCTTCGGCAATGCGCAGACGCAATCCGGGATAATGAATCTGGACATGCTGGACCAGGGGCAGGGTCAGCAATCGCCCGATGGTCGGCGACAGGCCGATCGTGGCTTCGCCGGACAGGCGCTCGCCCAGGCCCCGGATCCGGCGGCTCACCCTGTCGGCTTCTTCCAGCAGCAGGCGCGCCTCGTCGAGCAGGGCGTTGCCCGCGGGCGTCGGGACGACGCCCCGGCCGGTACGCAGGAAGAGCTTTGTTCCCAGCTCGCGTTCGAGCGCCTGCATCTGGCGGCTGAGCGCCGGCTGGGCAACATGAAGAATGGCGCTGGCCGCAGACACGCTTCCGCTTTCCGCGATCTGCCGGAAGTGACGCAACTGTCGAAGGTCCATGCCGCTGTATAGGTTTCGCGAGCTATGCTTTCAATGCATATCCGATAGGCTGAATGGGAAGTGGACCCTTTCGCAGCAATCGGAAAAGAATGATCCCGACAGAAGGGATTGAGATGAGTCACGAACAGGAAAGCTTTCCCGAAATCCGCGAGGCGGTCCGGCGGCTGTGCGCGGATTTTCCAGGAGAATATTGGCAGCATCTCGATCGCGACCGGGCGTATCCGGCCGAATTCGTGAATGCTCTGACGACGGCCGGCTTTCTTTCCGTCTTGATACCTGAAGAATATGGCGGGTCCGGTATGGGGTTGCAGGCCGCCACGGCGGTCCTGGAGGAAATTCACCGCTCCGGATGCAATGGCGGCGCTTGCCATGCCCAGATGTACACGATGGGAACGGTCCTGAAACATGGGTCCGAGGCGCAGAAGCAGGCCTATCTCCCCAAGGTCGCGTCGGGCGAGCTGAGACTGCAGGCCTTTGGCGTGACCGAGCCCACGGCGGGGACCGACACGACCCGCATTCGCACCTTCGCAAAGAGGGTGGGCGACAAATATGTTGTGAACGGACAGAAAATCTGGATTAGTCGCGCCGAGCATTCCGACCTCATGGTCCTGCTCTGTCGAACCACCCCTCGTGACGAATGCGCCAAGCCGTCGGACGGCATCAGCGTGTTGCTGGTCGACATGCGCGATGCGATCGGCAAGGGGCTGACGATTCGTCCTGTCCGCACGATGCTGAACCACGCCACGACAGAGCTTTTCTTCGACGATCTCGAAGTGCCGGTGGAAAACCTGATCGGTAATGAAGGCAATGGGTTCCGGTACATATTGTCCGGCATGAATGCCGAGAGAATCCTGATCGCAAGCGAGTGCATCGGCGACGGGCGCTTCTTTATCGATCGCGCGTCTGCCTATGCCAGGGACCGGGAGGTGTTCGGACGTCCGATCGGCCAAAATCAGGGCATTCAGTTCCCGATCGCGCGCGCTTATGTGCAATTGACCGCCGCTGCTGAAATGGTCGACAAGGCGGCCCGGATGTTCGACGAGGGGCTGGATTGCGGCACCGAGGCGAATATGGCCAAGATGCTGGCGTCAGAGGCCAGCTGGTACGCCGCCGACATGTGCATCCAGACCCATGGCGGATTTGGTTTCGCCGAGGAGTATGATGTCGAGCGTAAATTCCGTGAGACGCGGCTCTATCAGGTGGCGCCGATCAGCACCAACCTGATCCTCAGCCATGTCGCCACCCATGTCCTCGATCTGCCGAAAAGTTTCTGATGAAGCCCTCGGGCCTCCTGGTTGTGTCGCTCGAGCAGGTGGTGGCGCCGTGTCCATCCCCGCATCCGCCGTTTCCTGAGACGCTGACGGCGCGCCGCGTGCCGGAACTCGACGAACATGGCCCCAGTCTCAGAAGGGAGTTTGCCTGACCGCTTCCAGACAGGATACCAGGGCGGAAACCATTCGACGCGGCATCCTCGACCTTTTCGAAGCCGCCGCCGGGAACCGGGCGCAGGTCATCGCCAGCGGCATGGGCGCTGCGCAAAATGGAAGGAGAGGGCGCAATGACCGAATGGGATGGTTGGGTAGGACGGGAAGAGCGCCGCGAAGACCGGGTGGATACTTCGCTCGTCGCCCGCTGGTGCGCGACGTTCAACCGGCCCGCCGCGCAAGAAGGCTTTGCGCCGCAGGGCCTGCACTGGTGCCTGTGCGTGCCCGATGCGCCCACCGCCGGTCTGGCGCAGGACGGACATCCCCGGCGCGACACTTCGGCTGACAGCTTTCTCCCGCCGATCCCGCTTCCGCGCCGGATGTGGGCATCGAGCGCGGTCGAGTTTCTGCGTCCCCTCCCCATCGGGGAAAATGTCGAGCGGGTCTCACAGGTGAAGTCGATCAAGCCCAAGCAGGGCAGCACGGGACCGTTAGTGTTCCTTGAAGTCGAACATGAGACGAGGTTTGGCGGCGAGATTGGCGTGCGCGAGGTGCAGACGATCGTCTATCGGGATGCTTCGGCCGCTGGTGCGCCGCCTGCTCCGCCGCTGCCCGGCGCGGATGCCTTCGATCCCGCGCCATGGGGAACTGTTCACACGATCACCCCGGGCGAGACGCTTCTGTTCCGCTATTCCGCCCTGACCTTCAACAGTCACCGAATCCACTACGACCTCCCTTATGCAAGGGGGGAGGAAGGCTATCGCGGATTGGTTGTCCACGGGCCGCTGATGGCGAGCTTCCTGCTGGATCTGGCGCGCCGTGAACTGGGCGAACAGGCGCTGGCGACCTTCGCCTTTCGTGGAGTTGCCCCGGCCTTTGGCGGCGAGGTGCTCCACCTTGCGCTACGTTCGGCGGGTACCGGGCATGAGCTTGGCGCCTTCGCCCGTGACGGGCGCCAGGTGATGAGCGCCACCGCCACTGTGAGGGCCTGACTGAACGGATCGTCAGAAAGCTGAAAGGGGCATTCGCCGTGGACGAACAGGGCGAGACAATGGGCGAACTTATCGTCGTAAGCAAGGACGCGCCGTTACAGTTGCGGTACAAGCGCAGCGATCCCGAAATTTTCGATCAGTGCCTGGCGGACGCGATACTCTATCGGACGGTATTTTGATCTGACAATACAATCCCAGAACAGTATAATCGCCAGCGATCTTTTGTACCTGGTTGAAGTCGATAGGGTTCCGTCTCACGGCCGCGTCCAACGTAATTGAAGTTATTGATGCAGCAATCGTTCCTGTTTTGAGAGGATGATGGCTAAAGCTGCACCGAGATCTGGCCGATCGGAGCCTTCGATCTGGAAGCTTTTTGAAAAGCGAGGGTTTCGCATTGGAAAGGATGCTGCATGTCTGACGATTTTTTCCCGGTTCCTGCGGAATGGGCGACATCTGCCCTGTTCGACCGGGATGGGCGCGCGGCGGATTATGCGCGGTCGATCGGGGATACCGACGCCTATTGGCTGGAGCAGGCCAGGCGGCTCGACTGGGTGAATTTTCCCACGAAAACCGATGAGAGCAGCTTTGCCGAGGCCGATTTCGGGGTGAAATGGTTTGCCGACGGCGTGCTGAACGTCAGCGTCAACTGCATCGATCGGCATCTGGCCAAGCGCGGCGACCAGACCGCGATCATCTGGGAACCCGACGCGCCGGACGCCGAGCCGCGCCGCTACACCTATGCCCAGGTGCATGAAGAGGTTTGCCGCTTCGCCAATGTGCTGAAGGGCGCGGGCGCGAAGAAGGGCGACCGCATCACCGTCTACATGCCGATGATTCCGGAGGCCGCCTTCGCCCTGCTCGCCTGCGCGCGGATCGGGGCGATCCACTCGGTGGTGTTTGGTGGCTTCTCGCCCGAAGCGCTGGCGGGGCGGATCGTCGATTGCGATTCGACTTTGGTGATCACCGCCGACGAGGGCCGCCGCGCAGGCAGACAAGTGCCGCTCAAGGCCAATGTCGACGCGGCACTGAAGCTGTGCACCAGCGTCCGCAAGGTCATCGTCGTCCAGGCGACCGGCGGGGCTATCGCCATGACCGAGGGCCGCGACCTGTGGCTGCATGAGGAGGCGGCCAAGGTGTCGGCGGATTGCGCGCCCGAGCCGATGCAGGCGGAAGATCCGCTGTTCATCCTCTACACATCGGGTTCGACGGGAAAGCCCAAGGGCGTGCTGCACAGCACCGGGGGCTATCTGCTCTGGGCCAGCCTGACGCATGAGCTGTGTTTCGACTACCGGCCCGGCGACATCTATTGGTGCGCGGCGGACATCGGCTGGGTCACGGGGCACAGCTATATCGTCTACGGCCCGCTGGCGAACGGGGCGACGACGCTGATGTATGAGGGCGTGCCCAATTACCCGACGCCCAGCCGCATCTGGGAAGTGGTCGACCGGCATCAGGTGCAGACCATCTTCACCGCCCCCACGGCGCTGCGCGCGCTGATGAAGGAGGGGGACGAGTTCGTCCACTCGACCAGCCGCCAGTCGCTGCGCCTGCTGGGCACGGTGGGCGAGCCGATCAATCCGGAGGCCTGGCGCTGGTATCATCATGTCGTGGGCGAGGATCGCTGCCCGATCATCGATACCTGGTGGCAGACCGAGACGGGCGGAGCGATGATCGCGCCGATGCCGGGCGCGACGGACCTCAAGCCCGGTTCCGCCACGCTGCCGATGCCCGGCGTCGTGCCGCAGATCGTCGATGCGGAGGGCCATGTGCTGGACGGCGCGGCCGAAGGCAATCTGGTCATCGCGCAGAGCTGGCCGGGGCAGATGCGCACTGTCTGGGGCGATCATGAGCGCTTCTTCCAGACCTATTTCACCACCTTCCCCGGCAAATATACGACCGGCGACGGGGCGCGGCGGGACGCGGACGGCTATTATTGGATCACCGGGCGCGTCGATGACGTGATCAACGTGTCGGGCCACCGCATGGGCACGGCCGAGGTCGAAAGCGCGCTGGTGCTGCATGAGGCGGTGGCCGAGGCGGCGGTCGTCGGTTTTCCGCACGACATCAAGGGACAGGGCATCTACGCCTATGTGACGCTGAACAGCGGGAAGGAAGCGAGCGAGGAACTGCGCAAGACGCTGATCAAATGGGTGCGGACCGAGATCGGGCCGATCGCGACGCCCGACGTGATCCAGTTCGCGCCCGGCCTGCCCAAGACCCGCTCCGGCAAGATCATGCGCCGCATCCTGCGCAAGATCGCGGAAGGGGAGGTCTCGCCCCAGGCGCTGGGGGACATTAGTACACTTGCCGATCCCTCGGTTGTGGATAATCTGGTCGCCAACCGTCAGGGGTAAGGTTGGGTTAAGGGCCAGGGACCTCAAATAGATCGGCCCCAGTCGAAGGCACCTGCCCTCAACACGCTAAACGAGTCTTTGCCTTTGCGTGTTCGAAGAAAGCGAGCAATGGAATGAGATCAAAGCTGTTTGTGGGTTTCTAATATTGATTGGGCGAGTTAAGATGGTTGCCTGCTCCCGCAACCAAAAAAACCCGGCCACACGCCGGGTTTTTTGTTTTACCCTCGCTGACCGGAAACGCGCTCTCCGACGCGCCGGCAGGGGCACCCGGCACTCCCGCGATCGCCGCCTGCTGCAAGCCGCTTCGCAATCCTCCTGCAGTGCATGATACATTCTCGTCCAACTGCTCGCGATAATGATGCCCCATGTTTGGATGCAGGAGCGCCGGCGGCTCGTTGGCAGCCGCCAGAGTTTTTTCCAATTCCCTCTTCCAAGCCTCCATGGCCACAATTCGGATGTTGATCTTATCGGCAGCACCGCCTTTGAGGATCAGCTTCACCCGCATATCGAGATCCAGGTCGATCTTTTTTATCTCGGCCTTAGCGGTCTCGATCGACGATCCCCCTCCAGGACAGTCAGGTCAAGCACGGTTTCGTCGGCCGACCTTAACTGTCTGGGATGCTTGCGCTTGTTCATGCTCACCTCTTCCGAGCCGTAGCGCAAGAGTCAAAAAAATTCACCGGCCCGATCGCAAATATTTCGCGATGGGAGGGTTTATGATCCTGAGGCAAGGGAAGAAGAGTCTCGCAGCGCCCCTTGCCCTTCACCCGCAAGGTTCCAGAATCCCAATCGATGTCCCCAAGGCGCATCTCCCAAATGTCGCCCGCGCGCAGTCCGAGGCGCGCCAGGAGGAGCAGAATCGCACGATCGCGAATGCCCCGTCTGGTTCTCAGGTCACAGGAAGCGACGATCCGGTCGACCTGATCAGGCGACAGATAGCGTGGCAATGATGAGAGTCGCCATTGTGGAATGCGCGGTACTGCGTGTTCAAGGCCAGGACGACACAGGTCAGCGGCGGCCAGAAAACGCAAGTATCCGCGCAGAGCGGTGATCATCGTCTTGGTGTACGCTACAGAGCAGCGCTGGGCCTCATTTAGAATAACCATTCTGATCTCCGCTGGGTTGTATGCATGTGGGTCTGATCCCAGCGAAGGGAGCAGTCGCATTATCATCCTTCCGTGCCGCACGGCCGTTCGGTCGCGAATGCCTCGATGGCGCATGAGCCACTCCTGGAAATCACGAACCAAGGGATCGACGGGGCTGGCAATCGCTTCAGCCAGCGGCGCGACGACACCGCGTCCGGCGAGAAACACGACAAAACGATGAACGCGGCTCAGATAGCTGGTCAAGTGCGGCACGGCGCGTCGATAACCCCCGCAACGACAACGGTGCTTGGCGAACCGGCCAAGAGCGTCGTCTCCCACTTCACTGAGCTCGACGTTCTCGATTACAAGCCAAGCGGCAAAATGACGAGCGCAATCGATGTAACATCGGATGGTCAGCGGCGTGTGCCTCGGCGAACCGAGCTCGTCAGCGAACACAGCGACCCACGGCGTCAACTCACCGGCATCCATGATCCTTGGTGCCGTGGTCGGTCTCTCATTGATGTTCATGACTTCTCTCCCGTGCGCCGGATCGGCGCTTGGGAAGTCTAGATTATGCTGAGTTCCTGCCCGCACAGATCTCTCATCAGCATGTATTTATTAAGTAAAATTAGCCTGGCCGCCCAGGACTCCACATAATCCCACGCGCCGCATAACGCCGCATGTCCGTGTGCCCCGTTGCGATCCATATCCGAACGCCGGAAGGAACTGGGATCACGGCTTGACCGACCGCAGCACTGCCGACACCAGCCCAGGTGATGCGCCAGCGGGAATGCGCACGAT